>MWVX01000461.1_pt1 | contig 12803 bp, 10 predicted proteins | sample 1047311 | NCBI WGS metagenome assembly MWVX01 (sample SAMN06349984, study PRJNA376086) | soil metagenome | isolation source: MtG-4 sample Antarctic (ecotone) soil | place: Antarctica | collected 2015-01-13 | reverse complement strand
GTCAAATTCAACCCAGTCATATTTACTGTATTGTTTGTCATAATCAAGTTTTCGAAATGGAATTGGATAGATTCTTACCCAATTTCCGTCTTCTGTAAACCCTGCCGTGCAAACAAGTTCATCGTATTTGTTTGATAAGGTTGGATATGTTTTTACTGCAATTAGGACTTTGGTCAATGCCATGTTTAAATATGTTTTAATTCAAAATTCCATTCGGGAAGCTGTGTAATGGCTTCTGCTAAATGTTTTCTATGGCATTTGCAAATGTTGGCTTCAAAGCAGGTCAATGCAATACGTTTTTTTTGCATTAATAGATCCAATATTTGTTTTTGATAAGCTATGGTTTTTTTTAGATTTAAGTTTTTATATATGCCAAAAAGTTTATCATAATCAGCCTGAAAATTCAATTGTTGCCTTTGATCTGATTGAATTCCTACCTGCGGAATATGAACATATTCGATATTCAGGCTTGAACAAAAATTTTTCAATTTAGTTTTTGAAAAACCAAACTTCATGCTTAAAGGATTGTTTCTTACATCAACTAAAACCTTTACATCATTTTTAATCAATCGATTTAGGTATTCTTCAAGTGAAATTCCTTCATAACCGATTGTGTAAAGAGTCGTTTTATTGTTTTTAGGTTTGACCTGTAATATCTTCAAATACTGTTCTTCAGTTAAAATTTCCTTTGCTTTAATACTATTAATTGCGAAATACTGATAATTCAAATAAGTCATCTTCATCAATGAATTTGTACTTAATCTACCGTAATCATTTATTATGTCAATCAGTATTTTTTTGTCTTTATCGTTAAGAGGAGTTATATAATTTACTTTATCCAGTTTCATAAAACTGGATTTATCCTCTGCTAATAAACCATGCCTTACCATAGCTGCCAGGTCAGCATTAGCTGAAAATGAATAACAGCCATAATGATATGGGACAAAGTCATAATCAGGTTTTGATTGCCTGTTTGCAAACAGGAATAAAAGTTTTTGTAAGGAAATTTTTGGTAAGGTTCCATCAAAAGATTGCAATAGCGATAATATTATTCTTCGTCTATAAAACATTGTACAAAACTAAATAGAATTTAATCATAGTGTTGTTAAACCAATTTAAACGTTTATATCGAAATAGTTATACTTTTTATATTTTAATTTGTTGCCCATTGATATGCCGATGAAGTGATTGCGACGCAAGATTATTCTATTAAAAACTGCAGCCGGTACCATAACTTTTCCTGCCTTAAAATAATAGAATCCGAAATTTTAATAAAGCTTCAAAGTCTCCCTTTAGGGAGATTTAGAGGGTTTTCCTTTTCTTATATTTGCAACTTATGGCAGATGCAAATATTTTCCCGACGCTGATAGCACATTGCAAAGAGTATGGCTATATTTTTCAATCCAGTGAAATTTATGATGGGCTGAGCGCTGTATATGATTATGGGCAAAATGGCGCACAGCTAAAAAAGAATATCCGCGATTATTGGTGGAAGAGCATGACCCAGATGCATGAAAATATTGTAGGCATTGATGCCGCCATTTTTATGCATCCTGCCACATGGAAAGCCAGCGGTCATGTGGATAGTTTCAGTGACCCCATGATAGATAACAAAGACAGTAAGAAACGATACAGGGTAGATCATTTGATTGAAGCTTTTGCTGAAGGACAACAGGCAACAGGGAATGAGCAACTGGCAACTGATGTTATTGCTTCAATGGAAAAGCTAATTGCTGTAGATGATTATGCAGGATTAAAAAAATTAATCGAGGACAATAATATAAAATGTGCAATAAGTAAAACCTGCAACTGGACCGAGATCCGCCAATTCAATTTAATGTTCTCAACAGAAATGGGAAGTGTTGCAGAAGAAGCCAATACCATTTATTTACGTCCGGAAACTGCCCAGGGAATTTTTGTAAACTTTTTAAATGTGCAAAAAACCGGTAGGATGAAAATCCCTTTTGGTATTGCACAAACAGGTAAAGCTTTTAGAAATGAAATTGTTGCAAGGCAATTTATTTTTCGCATGCGGGAATTTGAGCAAATGGAAATGCAATTTTTTGTACGCCCAGGTAGCCAGATGGAATGGTATAACTATTGGAAAGCAGAAAGATTAAAATGGCATCAAAGTATTGGCATCCCCGCTGAAAAATTAAAGTTTCACGATCATCTAAAGCTTGCGCACTATGCTGACGCAGCGGTTGATATAGAATTTGAATTTCCTTTTGGCTGGAAAGAGCTGGAAGGTATCCATTCAAGAACTGATTATGACCTTAACCGTCACCAGGAATTTTCAAAAAAGAAATTACAATATTTTGATAATGATCTTAAAGAGGATGGTAAACCCTATGGCAACTATATTCCGTACGTGGTGGAAACATCTGTAGGCCTTGACCGTTTAGTGCTGAGTATTTTGAGTCTGGCTTATGAAGAAGAGAAGTGGACGAAAGAAGACGGCACAGAAGACAGCCGTGTGGTTTTAAAAATTCCGGCTAAGCTTGCGCCCACTAAATTGGCTATTCTTCCATTGCTAAAAAAAGATGGCTTGCCTGAAATTGCAAAGCAATTAATGAATGATTGCAAATCATCGTTTCAATGTTTTTATGAAGAAAAAGATGCTATTGGCAAGCGTTACAGGCGGATGGATGCCATTGGAACTCCCTTTTGTGTAACTATCGATCATCAAACCAAAGAAGATAATATGGTTACAATCCGCAACAGAGATACCATGGTGCAGGAAAGAATTGCATTAAGTGATGTGAAAAAAATTATAAGTGAAAAAATCTGTAATTGATCATTCTACTATTGTCAACAAAAAGATAGATTTTTTTAATGCTTCAATTTTATATGGAATGTTTGCATGAAGCACAAACATTTCTCTTTTTTTAACCTCAACTGTTTTTGCGCCGGTATTTAATTCTATTTTCCCATTTATCACTTGTACGCTAAAAATATTTTCAGGGTGTTCTGTAGTCATCTCAGCTTTTTTATGCATGGCTACAAGAATTATACGCAGTTTATCACTCTTAAAAACTGTTATGGCATTGCGGTCATTTTTATCCCAGGCTTTTTCATTTTTTAATTGCCTGATAAAATCAGGAATATTAACCAACACTACCGGTGCATCCACAGGGCGGTCACCTTCAGGGCGATTTATTGTTGCTTCATTATGTCTTTCTTCCATCTAAAATATTTTTATCATTAAGGCAAAGGTGTATTTTTATTTCGTATCAATAAAAATAAATTGGCTAAAAAAACTCCAATAGCAGCGCCACAAACCAGCAAAGTTACAATGTGAATATTTCTAATGCATTCACTACCTGCCAATTTTGAAAAGTTCCAAAAAGTTATCGTGATAACAAAAAAGGCAATAGCCATTCCTTTTAAAGGCGATCTCGTTTTCATAATTTTAATTTATTTTTAGCTCTTATCAATTAGGTTTACCCGTATAATTCCAAATGAATTGCTTTCCTGTCATAGCCAAGCGCAGTTATTTTTTGCCTGGCATCATCAATCATTGCTTTCCATCCGCATAAATAAAATTTTGCAGGCTTAATTTCATGCATATCTTCACAAGCCTCTGTATTTTGTTTACAAATTTCTTCATACAGGCTGTGCACATAACCTTTCCGTCCATCCCAATCTTCACGGCTAAGTGTTGGCATATAAGTAAATCCTTCCAGGTTACCTTCCAGTGCCTTCATTTCATCATGATATAAGAGATCTTTTTGCGTTCTGCATCCAAACATTAAATACATATTTTGGTGCGGTACATTGTGCAATTGAATATAGTTCAACATACTTCTGAAAGGCGCAATGCCAGTACCGGTGCAAATAAAAAATAAATCTTTATCAATTGTTTCGGGTAAAACAAAAACACCCTGTGGCCCACGCAGTGTAAGTTCACTGCCAATTTTTATTTCATTAAATAAATAAGTAGTTCCCAACCCACCATCTAATAAAACAATTAGTAATTCAAAAACATTGGTGCCATCAGGCCAGCTGGCTATTGAATAGCTCCGCCAGCGTTTATTTTTTTGCTCATGAATAGGTAAGTCAAGCGTAACAAACTGCCCCGCTTTAAAATCAAACTTTTCCAACTCAGTAACCTGTATCCAAAATCGTTTTGTGTTATATGTTTCATCAACAATACGAATAATAGTTCCGGTACGCCATGGTTCAACAGCCATAAGAGTTAATTTATGGTAAAATACAATTTTTTTATTAGGGGCTGTCATCAATATTAAATCTGTTCATCAATTGTTCAGGCTGTTCGCTTGTAGTCCCGAAATTTCGGGAGCTACCGCTTCCATCCTGCAGCCAGTCATCAATAGAATAGATTTCAACAACTGGAGCTTCGATTATTAAATATTAAATGTTGAATATTTAATAAATATTAAAAAAAACACTAAATAATCAACACTCTTAAACCAAGGTACCTGTAATCAAAATTATTACCTTTGCCCGGCGAATGAATTTGGATGTGTTGTTGAAAGATTATCAAAATGATCCCCGCATTTTTACAATTGCGGATAGGATATCATTGTCCCAGCCAAAAAAAATACATCTTACAGGTTTACACGGAAGTGCATCACAATTCATAATCAACGCGGTTTTTAATCATCCTGTTGCTTCTAAAATTAATCATCTTGTAATTTTACGGGATGCAGAAGAAGCTGCCTATTTCCATAACACTATGGAAAATATCAGCAATGCTTTAAACATATTTTATTTTCCATCTTCCTATAAAACAAAAAAAAATTACAAGCTCTTAAATAGCAGCCATGTGATGTTGCGAACAGAATGCCTTACTAAATTTTCCACAGCACCAGCAAGCACCCGAGTAGGCGCCATTATTACTTATCCTGAGGCATTGTTTGAAAAAGTTGTGTTATCAAAAACCCTTTCTGAAAATATTATTTCTTTCAAGCAAGGGGAAACTATTGATGTTGACGGTATATTAAAACGTTTTGTAGAATATGGTTTCAGCAGAACTGATTTTGTATATGAACCTGGGCAATTTGCTGTACGTGGTGGTATACTTGATATTTATTCTTTTGGTAATGAGAAACCTTATAGGATTGAATTGTTTGGTAATGAAATAGACAGCATAAGAATATTTGATCCTGAAAATCAACTTAGTGAGAGAAAGTTATTGCAGGTAAACATTATTCCTAATGTAGAGACACAGTTCGACTCAGGAGAAAAAGTTTCATTGCTTAATTTTTTACCAGACAACACCACTGTATGGGCCGCCGATTGGGAATTCATAAAAGAAATAATTGTTCAGCAGGAGGAAGACCTTGAAACCTTTTTGGAAATAGAGAAAATAAATAATGATCAAGTTACAAGCCCCAAATTCTCGGCGGAGCATGATGAGCTAAGTGAAAAAGAAGCTGTTTCTGAAATTGATTTTGTAAAAGCGAATGTTTTAGAGGAACAAATAGCTCAGCGGCATATAATTGAATTTGGCCACAAAGCATACTTTTCAAAAGCAGTCAACGGACAACTAACAACGTTCAACTTTTTAATTAAGCCACAACCTGCTTTTAACCGGCAGTTCAACCTTTTAATTCAAAATTTAAAAGACCTTGAACAAAAGCATTACAACATCTTTTTATTTGCCGATAATCCTAAGCAATTAGAAAGGCTTCACAGTATTTTTTCTGATTTGAAAGCAGAAATCCAGTTTACGCCTATCCCAACTTCTATACATGAAGGTTTTATTGATGATGATTTAAAAATAGCTTGCTATACAGATCACCAGATATTTCAACGCTATCATAAATACAAAGTAAAGCAGGCTTTCAGCAAGAACAAGGCGCTTACTTTAAAAACACTGCGTGAATTACAGCCGGGAGATTTTGTAACGCACATTGATCATGGAGTAGGTGTTTACAGTGGCTTGCAGAAGATTGATGCCAATGGAAAAATGCAGGAAGCTGTAAGAATAGTTTACAAAGACAAAGACCTTTTGTATGTAAATATTTCTTCTTTACATAAAATAAGTAAGTATAGTGGCAAAGAAGGGACAGTGCCGAAAATGAATAAGCTTGGCAGTGATGTTTGGAATAAATTAAAAGATAAAACCAAAAAGCAGGTAAAGGATATTGCTACTGATCTTATAAAATTATATGCTCAAAGAAAAAGCTTAAAAGGGTTTGCGCATTCCCCCGATAATTACATGCAAACCGAATTGGAGGCATCATTTATTTATGAAGATACCCCCGATCAGAATAAAGCAACTGTTGATGTAAAACGTGATATGGAAAAGCCCTCACCAATGGATAGATTGGTTTGTGGAGATGTGGGTTTCGGTAAAACTGAAATTGCAATTAGAGCAGCATTTAAAACTTGTCTCGACGGAAAACAGGCTGCCGTACTTGTTCCTACCACCATTCTTGCTTATCAGCATTACAAAACATTTGGAGATCGCTTAAAAGATTTTCCTGTAACAGTTGATTATATCAATCGCTTTAAATCATCTAAAGAAAAAAAAGAAACGCTAAAAAAATTAGAAGAAGGTAAAATTGATATTATTATAGGCACGCATGCTTTGCTAAGTAAAGATGTAAAGTTTAAAGATCTGGGAATAATGGTAATTGATGAAGAGCAAAAATTTGGTGTGGCCTCTAAAGAAAAATTAAAACAGATTAGAACAACGGTTGATTCTCTTACATTAACCGCAACACCCATCCCCAGAACTTTGCAATTTAGTTTGATGGGTGCCCGTGACCTTAGCATCATAAATACTCCGCCACCCAATCGGCAACCCATACAAACGGAAGTGCAGGTATTTAATGCAGATTTAATCAGGGATGCTATTTATTATGAAACCGAAAGAGGCGGTCAGGTATTTTTCATTCATAATCGTGTACATGGTTTAGCAGAAATGAAAGGATTGATACAGGGTTTGTGCCCTGATCTCAGTATTGCATTTGCTCACGGGCAAATGGATGGCGACCGGTTGGAAGAAACGATTCTTGATTTTATGGATAAAAAATATGACGTACTCCTCTGCACAAATATTATTGAAAGTGGTGTAGATATCCCCAATGTGAATACCATCATCGTAAACAATGCACACCAGTTTGGGCTTAGTGACCTGCACCAGTTAAGAGGTAGGGTTGGAAGAAGTAACAAGAAGGCTTTTTGCTATTTATTAGCCCCGCCGATGAGCACATTACCTGCTGACAGCAGAAAACGATTATCAACTTTAGAACAATATAGTGATTTGGGGAGTGGCTTCCAGATTGCCATGCGTGACCTTGACATACGTGGTGCCGGAAATCTTTTAGGAGGTGAGCAAAGTGGATTTATTGCAGAAATAGGTTTTGAGATGTATCAAAAAATATTAGATGAAGCCATCAGAGAATTAAAGAGAAAAGAGTTTAAAGAATTATTTAAAGAAGAAATTCAACAGCAGGATGATTTTGTAAAAGATTGTACTATTGATACTGATCTTGAAATTCTTATTCCTGATGAATATGTAGAAAGCATTACCGAAAGATTGAGTTTGTATTCGAGGCTGGATAATTGTGAAACCGAAAAAGATTTAAATAATTTTCATACTGAAATGATAGATCGTTTTGGGGCAATTCCCTCGCAGGTTGAAGATCTTTTTACTACAGTTCGCTGCCGTAAAATAGCTGTTGAACTTGGCTTTGAGAAAATGCTGGTAAAAAACGAGAATTTAAAATGCTTCTTTGTTAGCAACCCGGAATCACTTTATTTTCAAAGTGAAACGTTTACAGGTATATTAAAGTTTATTCAAACGAAAACAAACAAGGCTAAACTAAAGCAGGTAGGTAGAAATGGAATATTAATTGTAGAAAATATAAAAACTATGACTGAGCTTTGGGAGTTTTTAAATAAGATGGAAGAAAGTATTGATTGATAAATAGATATTATCGAAAACACATTTTTCAGATGCGATCAAAAAAAAATGTATTAATAACAGGCGGGGCAGGCTTTATCGGCAGTCATTTAATTGATTTTTTAATGACTACCGGAGAATATTCTATTACCTGTGTTGACAACTTTGATGATTTTTATGATCCGGAATTAAAAAGAAAAAATATTGGACACCATATTAGTAACGCTGATTTCAGATTAATAGAAGCCGATATTACAGATCCTAATCTAATTGCACAATTAGATAAGCAATATGATATTGTAGTTCATTTGGCCGCAAAAGCAGGTGTGAGGCCTAGTATAAAAAATCCCGTTCTTTATCAGCATGTTAATGTAGTTGGGTTGCAGAATATTTTAGAGATCGCAAGGTCAACATCAGTAAAGCAGTTTGTATTTGGATCTTCAAGCAGTGTGTATGGCGTTAACCCTACTATTCCCTGGAAGGAGAATGACAAAGACCTGATGCCCGTTAGCCCTTATGCCTCATCAAAGATTGCAGGCGAATGGCTTTGCAAAACCTATTCCCAATTGTATGGTATGCATTTTATTGCTCTTAGATTTTTTACGGTATATGGCCCACGGCAACGGCCTGATCTTGCAATAAATAATTTTACGCATAAAATAATGAATGGCGAGCCAATTAATTATTTTGGGGATGGAACTACAGTAAGAGATTATACATATGTAAAAGATACTGTTTCCGGTATAATATCGGCTATGCAATACGATCAATCAAATTTTGAAATAATAAACTTAGGCAATAATCATCCCGTTAGTTTATCTGAATTGGTTTCTACTTTAGAAAAAGTGCTCAATAAAAAAGCGATTGTAAACCGGCTTCCTGAACAGGAGGGTGATGTTCCCCTTACCTGCGCCGATATTTCCAAGGCCCAACAATTACTTAATTACAATCCACAAACAAAACTGGAGGATGGGTTGAAACATTTTGTAGAATGGGCAATTACTAAAGTGGTAGTATGACTTATGTCTTTGTAAAAGTGCGTGCCCAGTTAGGCTGATATGAATATTATTCCGCAACCATTTTTAAATATTCTCCATAGCCACTCTTTTTTAAATTTTCTGCCAACTGAAGTAAAGCCTGTCTATCAATAAATTTCATTCGATAAGCAATTTCTTCAGGGCAACCTATCTTAAATCCCTGCCGTTTTTCAATCACTCTTACAAATTCTGATGCATCATGCAACGATTCAAAGGTTCCGGTATCAAGCCAGGCAACTCCTCTGTCTAAAACCCCAACTTTTAATTTTTTATTTTCAAGATAAATTCTGTTTACATCTGTTATTTCATATTCACCCCTAGCACTTTGAGGTATATCTTTTGCTATCTGCACTACTTGATTATCATAAAAATATAATCCCGGTACTGCATAATGTGATTTAGGATTTTCTGGTTTTTCTTCAATGCTTACCGCATTAAATTCTTTATCAAATTCAACTACACCATATCTTTCCGGGTCGCTTACCTGGTAAGCGAATATTACAGCCCCTTCAGGATCTGCGGATTTTTGAAGTAAATGAGAAAAGCCGCTTCCGTAAAAAATATTATCTCCTAAAACCAATGCTACAGAATCTTTTCCTATAAATTCTTCGCCAATCACAAATGCCTGTGCAAGTCCATTAGGTATTTTCTGTACTGCATATAGCAAGGTGCAACCCCATTGTGAGCCATCGCCTAAAAGTTTTTTAAATTGAGATTGATCTTCCGGTGTGGTAATTATCAAAATCTCTTTTATCCCCGCAAGCATTAATGTGCTTAACGGATAATAGATCATCGGCTTATCATAAATGGGCATTAACTGTTTACTAATACCCATAGTAATTGGGTATAATCTTGTTCCCGATCCTCCTGCTAATATTATTCCCTTCATTATCTTTTATGATATTGTGTTTCGTAATAGTTTTGATAATTACCACTCGTTACATGTTGCAGCCATTCTGTATTTTGTAAGTACCAGTCGATGGTTTTTGAAAGGCCTTCTTCAAATTGTAAGGAAGGCTTCCACCCTAATTCATCCTGTAATTTTGTGGCATCAATTGCATATCGCATGTCATGCCCCGCCCTGTCTTTTACAAAAGTTATTAGTTTTTCGGAGGAGCCGTTTTCTCTTGCCAATTTTTTGTCCATTTGCCGGCAAAGCTCTTTAATGATGTCGATATTTTTCCATTCGTTATGCCCACCTATGTTGTATGTTTCCCCGATTTTTCCTTTATGAAAAATAACATCAATTGCATTAACATGATCTTCAACAAAAAGCCAGTCTCTCACATTTTCCCCCTTTCCATAAATTGGTAAAGGGTTATTATTTAATATATTATTTATGCAAAGGGGAATTAGTTTTTCAGGAAAATGGTAAGGACCGTAATTATTAGAGCAGTTTGATATTACAGTTGGTAATTTATAGGTATGATAAAATGCTCTTACAAAGTGATCTGAGGAAGCTTTGGAGGCAGAATATGGGCTGCGGGGATCATAAGCTGTTTCTTCTATAAAAAAACCTTTTTCACCCAATGAGCCATACACTTCGTCCGTTGAAATATGATAAAATAATTTATTGGTGTAATCGGCTTTCCAAAATTCTTTTGCAGTTTGCAATAATGTAACGGTACCAACAACATTTGTTTTTACAAAGGCTAATGGATCAGAAATAGAACGGTCTACATGGCTCTCCGCAGCACAATGCAACACTGCCGTGAATTTATATTTTTCAAAAATATTGTTTACAAGATCAATATCTGTAATGTCCCCTTTTATAAATTGGTAATTTGGTTTATCCTCTACATCTTTTAAATTCTCCAGGTTACCTGCATACGTAAGCTTATCTAAATTTACAATTTCGTATGCAGGATATTTATTTACAAATAATCGGGTAAGATGTGACCCAATAAATCCTGCCCCACCTGTTATTAAAATCGTGTGCTTCATTCTTCAGTTATAATTTATTTACCTTGTTATCTTTTAAAACATATTTTTCACCACTTTCACTGCACACAGCTTTTCCCTCTTCATCAAATTTTAACTTTATTCCATATTCACTAACCCAGCCTGACTGTCTGGCCGGGTTGCCAATAACCAATGCATAAGGGGGCACTTCTTTAGTAACTACCGCACCTGCGCCTATAAATGAAAATTCACCAATATTGTTACCGCATACTATTGTTGCATTTGCCCCGATTGAAGCACCTTTTTTTACAATAGTATGTTTGTATTCGTGCTTGCGTGCGATAGCACTCCGGGGATTTATAACATTGGTAAAAACCATTGACGGCCCCAAGAAAACATCATCTTCACAAATAACCCCTTCATAAAGCGAAACGTTATTTTGAACCTTCACATTTTTACCAAGTTTAACCCCTGCTGACACAACCACATTTTGCCCAATGTTACAATCATCCCCTATGAAGCTGCCAGGCAATACATGGCTAAAATGCCATATTTTAACTCCATTTCCTATTTCACATCCTTCATCAATAACTGCTGTAGGGTGAGCAAAAAATTTATTTTCCATATATAAAATTGGTGGCGAAGTTAGTAAATGTTGCCTTTAAATTTATAAGGTCACGTTCTCGGCTTACCTTTGCAGCTATGCATTACGCTTCGGTAGAAAATATCAGTAAATCTTTTGGAATAAGAACTCTTTTTAAGGATATCAGCTTTTATGTAGAGGAAGGAGATAAAATTGCTTTTGTGGCAAGAAACGGTACAGGAAAATCTACTTTATTAAAAATTATTGCCGGTTTAGATACTGTTGACAGTGGCACTGTTTGGGTTCATAAAGATGTAAAGGTTATTATGCTTCAACAGGATACACCCTTTGAAAATAATAAATCTATATGGGATAATATCCTACGCATGGATAATCCCATTGTGAAAGTGGTAAAGGAATATGAAATGTATCTGGAAGATGGAGGCCACGATGAAAATAAATTGAATGATCTCATTGATCAGCTAAGTGAATTGAATGCCTGGAATTTTGAAAGTGATCTAAAACAAATTTTAGGAAAACTTAATCTTCATCATTTGAATGAGCCGGTAAAAAATTTAAGTGGTGGTCAAAGAAAAAGAGTAGCACTTGCACAAGCCTTAATAGAATCCCAATTGCATGAGGGAAGATGTTTGCTGATATTAGATGAACCAACTAACCATCTGGATGTTGAAATGATAGAGTGGCTTGAGAATTTCCTATCCTCTCAAAAAAGTACTTTGTTGCTGGTAACCCATGACCGCTATTTTTTAGATACCGTTTGTAATGAGATAATTGAAATGGATGATGAAAAGCTGTATGTATACAAGGGAGATTATGATTATTTTTTAGAGCAAAAATCATTACGGCACGACGTGCAGTTAAGTGAACTACAAAAAGACAAAAATATTTTCAGGAAAGAATTAGAATGGATGCGCAAACAGCCAAAGGCTCGTACAACAAAATCAAAAAGCAGGCAGGATGCATTTGTTGATATACAAGATAGGGTAAGTCAGCAAAAAGATGTAACTGAGGTTTCACTCCAGGTAAAAATGACGAGGCTTGGAGGTAAGGTAATTGAAATGAAAAAAGTATATAAAAGTTATGGTGATAAACCTATAATGAAAGCTTTTGAATATACTTTTAAACGAGGCGAGCGTATTGGTATTGTGGGCAAGAACGGAGTAGGCAAATCTACTTTTTTAAAAATTGCTTTAGGGATAGAACCCCCCGATAGCGGTAAGATAAATCATGGGGATACAGTAGTGTTTGGCAATTTTGCCCAGGAGGGTTTGCAATACAAAGAAGATAAAAGAGCAATTGAATATGTAAAAGATTTTGCAGAATTTTTTCCTTTAGCAGATGGTAGCAAGATCAGCGCTACACAGTTCATGGAAAAATTTGG
>MWVX01000460.1_pt1 | contig 12811 bp, 14 predicted proteins | sample 1047311 | NCBI WGS metagenome assembly MWVX01 (sample SAMN06349984, study PRJNA376086) | soil metagenome | isolation source: MtG-4 sample Antarctic (ecotone) soil | place: Antarctica | collected 2015-01-13 | reverse complement strand
AATTAGTAAAATCAATATCGTCGGCAGCGTCAGATGGGTATAAGATAAAGATATTATTCTGGATGCTACCCATTTATGCGATGATGCTTTTTGGCAGGTAATGAAACATTTTAAAGGTAATGTGTGGGCAAGCCATAATAATGTAAAAGCATTGGTAAACCATAACAGGCAATTTAGTGATGAACAGATATTGGCATTAATTGATAGAGGCGCTGTAATTGGAGGCGCTTTAGATGCATGGATGATGGTTCCAAATTGGAAAAGAGGAATTTCAACGCCGAAAAAAATGAAATGTAATCTTGAAGTTTTGATAGATCATACAGATCATATTTGCCAACTTGCAGGTAATGCTTTGCATGTTGGCATAGGCACTGACCTGGATGGAGCTTTTGGCAGGGAGCAATGCCCGTACGACCTTGAAACAATTTCCGATGTCGAAAAACTTATACCTTTATTTTATAAGCGTGGATATTCAAAAAAAGATGTTGAAAATATTATGCATGGCAACTGGCTTAGATTTTTGCGGAATGCGTGGAGTTAAAAATATCTTTTGTTAATAACAAATCCTTATCACGATAAGCCTTTGCTTTATGTCTTTAAAAAAGTAAGTAAAAAAAGCCTTACCATTAAAAAATTTAATTCAATATGATCCTTAAAAAGTTATTTATCCTGGCACTGGTCTTTTTTTCAGTTATTCTTTTTGTTTCAGGGCAATCTTACAACTCCTCCACACATACCAATGCAAAACCAATTAAAGTTGAAGTAAAAAAGGTGCAGGATCGTTATCAATTGTTTAGGGATGGGTTGCCCTATTTTGTAAAAGGTGCAGGCGGTAGCAGTTATGCTCATCGGCTTGCTGCATATGGCGGCAACTCTATACGTACCTGGGGCAGCAATAAAGGGCAGGCAGTTTTAGACACTGCACAAAAATATGGGTTAACTGTTTTAATGGGCCTTGATGTTGCCAGGGAAAGGCATGGATTTAATTATGATGATACAGTAGCTGTAAAAAAACAATTAGAAAAAATACGAGCGGAGGTTTTGAAATATAAAGATCATCCTGCACTGTTAGCATGGGGTATTGGCAATGAATTAAATCTTCAATATAAAAATCCAAAAGTTTGGAATGCTGTTAATGAAATTTCCAAAATGATTCATGAAGTAGATCCCAATCATCCTACCAGTACAATGTTAGCAGGGGTAAATAAAGAGTTGGTTGATTTTATAAAAGAAAGAACATCTGATATTGACTTTCTTTCAATCAATACTTATGCAGGGTTAGCTTCTCTCCCCAAATCTGTAATAGCTTCCGGGTGGTCAGGTGCATATATGGTAACGGAATGGGGGCCTACGGGCCATTGGGAAGGCCTTACAACAGATTGGAAATCTCCCATTGAAGAAACAAGTAGTGAAAAGGCTGCTGTATATAAAAGCCGTTATGAGTACTCAATAGAAAAAGATAAAGATAAATGCTTAGGTTCCTATGTTTTTCTGTGGGGACAAAAACAGGAGAGGACACCTACATGGTATGGCCTTTTTACAGAAAAAGGTGAAGAGTCTGAAGTGATTGATGTTATGCAATATTTATGGAGTGGTACCTGGCCTAACAATAGATCGCCACATATTTATTCATTGCAAATTGATGGTAAAAAAGGAATAAACAATGTGTATGCAAAGCCGGGCAATACTTATAATGTTTTAGCTGTAGCTGCAGATCCTGATAAAGACAACCTTACGTATCGTTGGGAGTTATTGCCTGAACCCAGCCAGGTTAGTGAAGGCGGCGATTTTGAAGGCCGTCCTAAATCTATTGAAAATTTACTGTCAAAAATATCAGACAATGGAAGGGCAGTTTTAAAAGCTCCGGGTAAAGAAGGCGCCTATCGCTTATTTGTTTATATAACTGATGGCTATAATAATGTAGCGACGGCTAACTTGCCATTTTATGTAAAAAATTAGCTGGATAGATTGGTTTCAAAAGATTGTATTTTTTAATATCCAGGCGGGATTAAATAATCTATTGGCCCTTTTATTTTCTTGTGATTTTGTCTCTTATCTCTTTCCAGGTAATTACATAGATATTATTTTCCTTTAAAAGCTTTGAACAGTTAGCACTTGAGAAAAAATCAAAATCCTGCTGACGCCATGCTGAGCCCCAAGCGGGATGATCAATCGCAACAGCTTTCATTTCAGCATCATCATAAGCAGTATGTAGAATCAGGTAAGTAAGCCCGGGTTTAATATTCTTTATTTCATTGGTATAAAAATTTTTCATTCCTTTTTTAAAATCTTCCGGTGAAGCCCCTAAAATATAATCCACTATCACATCTTTATCAGTGATGAATGAATCCAGTTTAATCTTAAGTGCTGTTTCTAATTGCCGGGGAAGAAGTACCGGTATCCGTAAATCATTGCCTGCTTTGATATAAGCTTTTAAAAAATCAGGGCTGGACAAAACTGCGCCCATGTGAGCATCGAGGTGGGTTGGTTGAACCCCAAACTGAATAGCACGTTTTATTTGATTGTGTATCTCTTCCTGCACCTCAACAGCGGTAGCAATTTTTAAAACACTATCAACAGAAGAATAAAAGAATCCATTTTTATTTACAAGACCCGGCACCTGTGCATGTGGCGTTACGGGCCCCCATTTATAATTCTTCCACTCACTGGTTATTGTCAAATGCAAACCGAGGTCAGCATCAGGCTTTGATTGAGCATAGGCTGCTATTTCCGGAAACCATGGGCATGGTACCATAATGCTTGCTGAACTTACACAACCTTTTTCCATTGCTTTAATTGAAGCACTGTTTTCAGAATGTGAAACACCCAGGTCATCAGCATGTATTATAACGAGCTTTGCATTTTTCGGATATCCTAACTTTTCCTGAATTGATTTTACCTGGCTGTAGGCAGCAGAGCAACAAAAACAAATCAATAATAAAATGATCTTGTTCATTTAATATAATAATTAGCTAAAAGCTTATTTAAAGAATATTAGAGATTATAATCGAAGAGAAAAGATTTGTTGCCGATAACAGATAGTTAGGCGTAATTAATAACCTGTATATCTTTTACCAAAAAGAAGAACATTTGCCCTTCCTTTTAAAACGTTTCCTGTGGTGCGGTATGTAAATTCTATTTTGGTTACAAACTTGCCGTCCTGCCCTAATTCAATTTCTTTACTGTATTGGTCAGCCGCAATTATATCATCCAGAGATGGCTCAAGCTTATCACCGTTTTGGTAATGTATTTTTAATCCGTTAAGCCTCACTTCTTTTTCTTCTACTTTAAAACGGATAGCGGTAAATTTATAAGTGCTGTGAACATCTACTACATCTTTATCTCTAACAAAATTTACTTTTCTTTCATCTATCAAATCCCATCCATCTTCTATGGCAATGGTGCGGCGTGGCGGAGAGCAAGAGATCTGGATTATAGTCAAAAGCACAATTACTGGAATTATTTTTTTAATCATTGAACCTGGATTCATAAATTTTATTTTGCTCAAAATTATTTAAAGTTATTGGTATTTCGCACCCATTACAAATCATTGAGGGGAATTATTACACCTTTACCTGGTTAAGTATCTTCCTCTGGGATGTAAAAAATAATTTGCCTAAAGCTTTCTCAAATGGAAGCCATATTAACTTTCTATTTTCGCAATTTTCAGCAATTACTGATTTGAATTCCATTAAGTAAAAAGCTATTACTTGTTTTTTTAAATTCCATTTCATTCTTTTTGCATTGTCTATCTTTTCAACGATAGAAACTTTTACACCGCTTTCCTCTTTTACTTCCCTTAATGCTGCTTGCTCTTCACTTTCTGATAACTTTACATGCCCCTTAGGTAATACCCATATTAAAGAACATCGTTTTGCGGAAACTAACAAAAACTCTTTGTTGCCATTTACTATTCTATACACAACACCACCTGCATGCGTAACCGTTGACTTATTAGAAAGCAAATTGAACAACATTTGGCCAACTAAAACTTTGTGAAACTAAACAAGCTGATTTTACCATCTCTGATGGTGGTTTTTATTTCAGCACCCTGCGTTTTTAATAAATAATTTCCTACAGGAAGCGCAATCATTTTTGGTGAACCGGAGCTGAAAATTTTTATACTGTCTGAAGTCCAAACCTCCCACGATCCTTTTACTGTTGAATTTAATACACCTGCCAAAATTCGTGTCTCCTTTCCTTTTTCAACAACAACCGCGGGAATTTTTATTCCCAGGAATGTTAAATCGTAGAGCCCGGGTGGCAAATCTTTTGGTTCTGAGTTACGTAAGTTATGTAACTTTTTTACTTCTCCTGAGCGTGTAATCGTACTTATCAGAGTTGCCTGTACGGGTAAGTTTATTATGATCTGACCTATATCGCCTTTTAATGAAAAATTATTTGCAATACCCCATTTGGCGGGTTGCGATATATTTTCTTTTTTGGAAATTTGTGCACTGGTAGTAACTCCGCACAGTATAAAAACAAAATATAGTATTAGTTTTTTCATGTTGCTTGATTATGAGTATTGTAAATTTACAAAATTAGAGGTACTACGTTTATGCTTGCATACTTATTTTATTGATATTGCCCGGGTTTAACAATTTATAAATTTTAATTATTGAAAACATGATAAAAACCATTTGCTTTCTAGTGTCCTTCTTCTTGATAAACTTTGCTGTAACGGCACAATCAAACACCAAAATTTTTAACGGTAAAGATTTATCGGGCTGGACAATACATGGAACCGAAAAATGGTATGTGCAGGATGGCCATCTTGTTTGTGAAAGTGGTCCTGACAAAAAATATGGATATCTGTCAACCAATAAGGAGTATAATAATTTTATCCTGACATTAAAATTTAAACAGGAAGCGAATGGTAATAGTGGAGTTTTTTTTCGATCTGGAATTGAGGGCACCAAAATTACGGGATGGCAGGTTGAAGTAGCGCCGATAGGGCATTTTAGTGGGGGTATCTATGAATCTTACGGCAGGGGATGGATAATAAAACCGAAGCCCGAAAATGAAAAATATTTAAAAACGGGAAAATGGAATACTATGAAAATAAAAGTAGTGGGTGATGAAGTTACAACCTGGCTTAATAACAAGCAGATGATTATGCTAAAAGATGAAAAAATAGGAAAAGGAACAGGTTTTATCGCATTACAAATTCATGATGGTGGCGGGATAAAAGTGCGTTGGAAGGATATTAAAATTCAGGAGCTGCAGTAAAATAGTTACACTGCGTTGACTGTTTGCATGTAGGTGGAGAAAATAAATACATCAATTGTAACTTTCATAATCTTTAGAGATTTACTAAAACATATTATTCTTACAATTCAAATAGCGAAGACAGTATTCCTCAATCATCAATTTTTAAACTTATTTTTTATCTGCATCTTTCTTGGTGGCAGAAGAAGCGGAAGTATTTTTTATTGCATCCGTTTTTACAATTGGCTGGCTTAGCGAGGTGCCGGTTGGTATATCACAGCGATGCCCTGGTTGCCCGTGTGCGGGATTCATTCCTGGCGCAACTATACTTTTGGCATCATTTTTTGCAAGTGCATTTTGCTGAATTGCTGCTGGAGAATTATTTGCAAGAGTTCCGGCCCATGGTGATGCAGCCTCTGTTGTATTTGAATTGACAGCAGCAGCGGGATTCTGCTTGGTTCCGGTTTGGACTTTACTATTTAAAGGTGCTCCAACGTTTATGTCACATCTATGTCCGGGTTGACCATGTGCCGGGTTTAAAGATTTATCAGTAGCAGTAGAAATAGGTTTTGCTGCAGGGGTTACCGTTGGTTGCGGTTGCGTGGTTAGTGGTGAAGGATTTCCTTTGAGGGGAGCACCTACGGCAGTACCACATACATGACCTGGTTGCCCATGAGCAGGATTTGAAGAATTGGTTTTGTTATTTATGTTGGGTGCTACTGCTGTAGTTGTTTGTGGTTGAGCTATAACTGGTGCGGTAGAGCTATTTGTAGAAGCGCCTTCTGCCGCCCCACAGATATGGCCTGGTTTACCATGAGGTGGATTTAAAATATCGGTTTGAATCTGGGGGGATTGTTTAGTTCCCGGCAAATTGGTTCCCGGCAAATTCACTTTTTTAAATTCGTTGGCAGTAATTGAATCACCTTTTTGCAATCCACCAATTCTCTCATAATTAAATTCAGGGTCTACGCGTTTATTATTGCTACATCCTGCAACTGCAAAAATCAAAAGAGCAAATGATGAATATATTTTTAATTTCATTTTTTTTAATGTGCATATTTAATTAACAGGAAAATTACTTTCTCTTTTATTTACTGCTGTTTTGAAGTCGGTTAAAATAAATACAATCATAATAACAACTGCAAGAGCCATGTAAAAATAAAATCCAAATGCATTTTCATTATTGTAAAACCAAAAAGCAAGCGCAGCTAAACCTACAGCAACTACTACTTCTATCAATCCATGTATTCTAAATGGGATAACTTTTATTAAGCCAACCTCAAATTCAGTTAATGCAGTTAAGGTCAAATGAACTGCACCTAATATGTAAGTGATGATACACAGATTACCTTCCATTTTGAAAAGAGTAGGGGCAAGTAATAAAAATGCTGCAGTTGCATAATCTAAAATGCCGTGTGCTTTTGAAGAAATTATTTTCATATAATTATAATTTAATACTGTAAGATACTTAATATTAATCTTTAAGGTTATTGAGCAAAGATCACATGCTAAAATAATATTATTGAAACCCCTAATGTGAATCTGTAATTTTATTTATATTTAGCATCAATACTGCATTAATTATGATTTGTAGAACATTAGCTTACTGCTTTATTCTGGTAATAATGAGCTTATCTTCTCTTGCACAGAAAAGGTATGTTTATTATTTTGACGACAAATTAAAATATACCCAAAAATCAAAATCTGTCTACACTGGCTATGGCGTTATGGACAATGATTTACTACGGCTTCAAATACTTGACAATAAAACAAATCAAAAAATAGTGCATGCGTATTACACAGATTCTTCTTTAGCAGTTAGCCAGGGACTATACTTAACCTATTCTAAAAATGGAATTAAAGAAATTGAAGGAAACTACGACAACAACTTGGAAGAAGGCGTATGGAAAAAATGGAACGAAGCCCGTCAATTATTAGATTCTTCTGTTTACAGCAAAGGTATAAAAGTTATTACTGCAAGTTTTAAATATGATGAAAAAGGGAATCAGAACTATCATGGTGTAACAGATTTTAAAAATGATAAAAAACAAGTTTTTGTTTATAATGATTCCGGTAAACTTATTAGAGAAATAAATTTTATTGGGCAAAATGGGATTATTAAAATTTTTAATGGTGATGGGATAAAAATTGACTCAGTATTTTCAAGGGAGGAAATCGATGCATCTTTCCCGGGGGGAGATTCTGCATGGAGTAAATTTCTTCTTAAAATGTTAACAGATAATATCAATGATTTAACTAGCGATGGTGCCTCTGGAACTTGCAGGGTTAGATTCATAATTGATAAAGAAGGTAACTTGCAAGATGTAAAAGCCCTTACCATGATTGGTTCTTCACTTGCAGAGATAGCAATTAGGACAATTAAGAAGGGCCCCAAATGGATTCCGGCCAGCCAGTATGGAAGACCTGTTAATGCCTACAGAGAACTTCCTATAACTTTCACTATCCAATAACCTGGAATATTTTATCAAGGATATTTCATTCATTTTTCACATCTCGGCTCAAAACCGATACATGATTCTGAAATCAGTAAAGTCTGCATTATCCTGATGTGCTTTTAAATTAATACCCGCCAAAAAATGTTCGGTGATTCGATATAAAAGCCCATATCGTAAATAAAAATTATCAATTTCAGAAGTTTTCTTGTAGATGTGTAAACCTATTTGTTGGCTAAAACTAACTCTGCCAAAAATAAAAGCATGGCCTGCATGTATTCCTGCAACCCATCTTGAACTATCACCTGTCTGTTTTTTTATTTTGTTATAGTATGCCTCCGTACCACCTGTAATAGCAGATATTCTTCCATATTGTTTTATAAGCTGCACAAAAACACCTGATATAAATTTGCTTTGTGCCATTGTTTTACTATTGAATCCTTGCTTTGGGACAAAAAGTATACCTGCATCAAAATTTGTTTTCCTGTTTATGTTTAAGCTCGATTTGTTTACACGTGGGTAATAAGGTAGTGAAGTATTTTTGGTATAATATAAAAGGCCTAATGAACCGGTGATCCAGTTAACTCCCCGATTTGGTTCCTTAAATGCGCCATTGCTGAAGTGTTGAAAATTACCCATCAACTGCAATTTTATATTTTTATTTAAATTGTAACCCAGGCCGAGGCCCGCCTGCAAATATGGATTGATGTGAGTAGTGTAATTTTTATTTTCAGGATTTTTTATGGCATCATATGGGTTGGATACATAGGTGAGCCCTGCTGCTCCTCTTACATTTAATTGCAAATTTTTGTTTAATCTAAAGGAAGGCTCAATAAAATAAGAAACCATTAGGCCACTGCCTAAAATTTTATTATCAAGATTAAAATATGATACCGCAACGCCATTTCGGTCAAAGCAATTACATTTATTAAATGATGTTGTGTCCATGGATTGTTTGGAAAACTCAAGCTCACCACCATAAGGTTTTGAGCCTGCAACATTTTTTACAGATGAGGTATGAATATAGATTGATCCATAATGAAGCTTACCGCCAATAACATTTTGTTGAATTTTTTGTGCAGGTAAATTATTGAAAGAAATAAAAAGGAAAGTTATAATAATCAATCGCATAGCTGAATATACGGTAGCTAGGTTTAGGGAGTTTTTCTAAAACTGGTAGAAGGATAAAATAGAAGTGCTCTTGTAATTTTTAGCCTATTTTCTTCTCAAGGTTTTCCAATTGTATATAAGGCTGTCCGAGTTTATGAACATTTCTTTACGAAAAGAAAATAGAGTGCCTGTAAATTTCTCATTCATTACACTTTTAAAATCTACCCCTTCTTTATAAATAAGTATTTGGCCTCCTTTATTATCAGAAGTAATGCTATCGGGCTGCCCCCATGATCTAATCAAATCTGATTTAGAATGATTGAGCCATTTATTAAGTAAGGCATCTTCTTTTGCATCCATTGTTTTTTGAGAAGGGCCACAACTCGTTATCATTAAAATGATACATAGGAATACAAAGTATTTCATCATATTAATAAATATTTCAGTCAGGTTATTTACTCAACTGAATACAAAAATAATAAACAATAAAATATTCCTAAGGCAATTATAAAATAATGACACTATTAGTGCCACCAAATACATTTTGATGTTGGGCATCTGCTTCGGGGTCATTAAGCCACTTTTTCTGGTCAACAAGATATTTAAACTCATGTTGCAGATCTTTTTGAAGCGAAACTTCACAAGAAAATGTACCGTCTTTTTTCTTGCGCATTACGATTGAATTTTCCCAATCGCTGTTTAGGCCGAGTATTTCTACTGTTTCGGCATTTTCAATATCTAAAACAAATTTTACTTTGCAGTAATCTTTACTCTTGAAATATGTTTTCTTTACCATCTATCTAATTATTTTAAATTATAATTTACAGGTTTATACAAGGGTCTAAAAAAGGTAACCCTGATATTTTTTATAGGGTTATTTTTACATCGATTAAAAATAATAATATGCGATCGGTAATTATAGGTTTATTATTTTCCATTTCTATAGCAGCAAACTGCCAACAATATTTTTTATTTATTGGCACTTATACAAGTAGCGGAAGTAAAGGGATTTATGTCTACAAGTTTGATGCTGCAACAGGAAAGGCGCAATGGGTGAGCAATACAGAAGGAGTTATTAATCCTTCTTATTTGGCTATAGCCCCAGGCGGCAATTATTTATATGCTTGTACAGAAACTAAAACTGTAAATGCCGGGGGCATTTCTGCTTTTAAATTTAATCGTGAAAAAGGCAATTTAACCTTACTAAATAAGCAATCAAGTGGTGGTGATAATCCTGCTTATGTATCTGTTCATAATAGTGGTAAATGGGTTATTGCCGGCAATTATTCGGGAGGAAACCTTTCAGCTTTTTCAGTAAATGCAAATGGAAGCCTGCGCCCATACAGCCAATTAATTCAACATACGGGTAATAGTGTTAATAAGCAACGGCAGGAGAGCCCCCATGTTCATGCGAATGTATTTTCTCCGGCAGGAGATTATTTATTTGTCCCCGACCTTGGGATTGATAAAGTAATGGTTTATAAATTCAGTTCATCAGCTAAAAACCCATTACAACCTGCTACACCGGCTTTTGAAAGCACCGAGCCCGGTAGCGGCCCAAGACATTTTACTTTTCATCCTAATAAAAAGTGGGCATACTTGCTTGAAGAAATGGCGGGTAAAGTTGTGGCATACAATTATAAAAGCGGAAAGCTTACGCCCTTGCAAATAATTGCAACGCACCCCGATACATTAAAAGAAGGTTTTGGAAGTGCAGATATTCATGTTTCTCCGGATGGTAAATTCTTATATGCATCTAACAGGGGAAATGAAAATAACCTGGCAATTTTCTCTGTTAATCAAACCACCGGAATGCTATCGCTTAAAGGTTACCAATCTACCATGGGCGTTCAGCCACGTAATTTTACGATTGACCCTTCAGGAAAATATTTGTTAGCGGCAAACCAAAAAACAGGTAACGTAGTAATTTTTAAAAGAGATCGACAAACAGGATTATTGGAATATACTGGTGAACAAATTAATGTTCCTCAACCTGTTTGCTTAAAAATGATAAAATAATAAACCTTTGCGGTTCCTTCTTTTAACCCAAAATACTTGCTATTGGTTAAAAAGAAATACACATACTTCCAATGTTTGCCTTTAAGAATCCCACTCATCAATTAAAATCGTAGATAGTTATCATTAGAGCGCAGGGCAATCTTAAAAAAACATATATTGGCCTCGCAAAAAAAATACTATATGAAATTCACCTCATTGATCCTCGCCTCTGGCGTAGCTATTGTAATGGCCGGAGGATGTTCGGTTTCAAAAACAAAAAAGACAACAACACCCGTTAAGCCTGTAGCAACAATGCCTCCTGCAGGTACACCAGGACCAACAGGAGCCATGGCATCGGCCCCAAAAGCAGATCCAAAGCCTTTCAGAATTTTCTTTGATTCAGCAAAAGTTCGCACACAAAAGGGATTAATAAATGTGCTTTGGCAAGATGACAAATATTATTTTGAAATTCCTTATTCAGTATTGGGGAAAGACTTTTTAGCCGTTACCCGTTTTGTAAGGATGGCAGCGGGAGCATCCACTTACGGAGGCGAACAGGCTAATGAAAATGTTTTGCGGTTTGACAGAGGGCCTGAAAACAAATTGTTTTTGCGTACAACACTTAATATTGTTTCCTCTCCCGATAGTACAAAGCCAATATACAATGCTGTAAAAAATTCTAATGTAGATCCGATAGCAGCTGCTTTTGATATTAAAGCTTATAGCAGAAACCGGGATGGGATTATAATAGATGTTACTGATTTTTTTAAAGGAGATAACCTCGTAGTATCATTAAATCCCAATACAAAAAGGGCTTTAAATTTAACTGCTATTGCACCTGACAGGTCTTATATTGAATCTATACGGTCTTTTGATCAAAACACAGAGGTGCGGACTGTAAAAACGTACACTTCGACTCCACCGCCGCCTTCGTTCGGGCCTTCACCATTTCCACAAGGTCAAACATTGCCGGGTGCTTATGCAGCCGGCGCAATTACTATTGAAGTAAATACTTCATTTATAAAATTGCCTGAGGCACCAATGAAACGAAGATTTTATGATCCCCGTGTTGGCTATTTTGCTGACCAGGTTACAGAATTTTTAGATACAACTCAAAAAGCAAGAAGAGAAGCCTTTATTGTTCGCTGGAGGTTAGAACCTAAAACAGAAGATATTGAAAAATACAAGCGTGGAGAATTAGTTGAACCTAAAAAGCAAATTGTATATTATATTGATCCGGCAACACCAACAAAATGGCAACCCTATTTAATACAAGGAATTAATGATTGGCAAAAAGCTTTTGAAAAAGCAGGGTTTAAAAATGCAATCATTGGTAAAGTTTGGCCTGCTGACAGCAGTATGAGTCTTGAAGGTGCAAATTATTCTGCCATTCGTTATTTAGCTAGCGAAATACCCAATGCTTACGGCCCCAATGTTCATGATCCCCGAAGTGGTGAAATTTTAGAAAGCCATATCGGGTGGTATCATAATGTAATGCAATTGTTACATAGCTGGTATTTTGTGCAGGCCGCTGCCATCGACCCACGTGCACGTAAAATGAGTTTTGATGATGCATTGATGGGGGATTTGATTCGTTTTGTTTCTTCTCATGAAGTAGGCCATACCATTGGGTTACGCCATAACATGGGTAGCAGCAGTAAAACCCCTGTTGAGTTATTAAGAAATAAAGCATGGGTAGAAGCAAATGGCCATACAGCTTCTATAATGGATTATGCACGCTTTAATTATGTAGCACAACCCGAAGATAATATTACTTCCTTAGGAATATATCCTCGTATTGGTCCATACGATATGTGGGCAGTACAATGGGGTTACAGGTGGACAGATAAGTCGGAAGAGGCGGACAGAAAAGAAAGTAACCGCTTGATTATTGACAGCCTGAAAAATCCCCGCCTTTGGTTTGGAGGCGAAGGTTTTGGAAATGATGCCAGAAGCCAGACTGAAGATTTAAGTGATAATGCTATGAAGGCTAGTGAGTATGGAATTCGCAACTTGAAACGAATAGTAAAAAGTTTGCC
>MWVX01000459.1_pt1 | contig 12813 bp, 9 predicted proteins | sample 1047311 | NCBI WGS metagenome assembly MWVX01 (sample SAMN06349984, study PRJNA376086) | soil metagenome | isolation source: MtG-4 sample Antarctic (ecotone) soil | place: Antarctica | collected 2015-01-13 | reverse complement strand
TTTTTTTGCTGATTTATTTCTGTTGCATTATTAGTGATCTTATTTATAGTTATTGCTTTTATCGTTTTTAAAACACCAGCATTTAAAAATTCATTTTGATTTATGAGCCATCCTTTTGTAAAAGGAAAATCATTTTCATCGGCTAAGCCAGAATCAAACAGATTTTTAAATACTCCACCTTCTTCAACACCGCAATCTGCAAAAGTATCTTCTCTCACTAAAACTACTTCTCCAGGTTGAAGATTATAAGTAAATGAACCGGCAATACCAGCCTGTATTACAAAATCATATTTCGTTTGTAAAAGGCTTTTTGTAAGATTGTATATTGTAGAAGCTACTCCAATTCCGGTAATCAATAAATCTAATTTCTTATACACTCCATCCTTATATAAATTAATATTATGCAAATCTATTTCATGTTCGGTGGCAGATGCCAGTAAAATTTTCATAAAGCAAATTTCGCATTAAGAATTACAATTTAGTTTTCTCCGCTACCTTCGCAAAAATTTATTTTAATAGTACATGGTTTACCTGACAAGAATTGAACATTTTAATGCTGCGCATAAGTTGTATAATCCTGATTGGAGTGTGGAGAAGAACGAAACCTTTTTTGGTAAATGTGCAAATGAAAACTGGCATGGGCATAATTATGATTTGCATGTTACTATTAAGGGCATCCCGGATGAACATACGGGTTTTTTGTTTGATGTTAAAAAACTAAGCGCCATTATTAAAGAGCATATATTGGATAAATTAGATCATAAAAATTTAAATGTAGATGTTGAATTTTTAAAAGATAAAATGTGTTCAACTGAAATTGTAGCTACAGTCATCTGGCACCAGTTACAACCGCAATTACCGGCTAATCTTTCACTGCACTGTATTAAGCTGTATGAAACTCCCAGAATTTATGTTGAGTATTTTGGCGACTAAACTGCATATCTGTTATCTTTATAATTGTTTTATTTAGCAATGAATAATAAAGTAGCTGTTTTTAGAAAAGAACATTTTAATGCTGCGCACAGGCTGCACAATCCGGCATGGAACGCGGAAAAGAACGATTCAGTTTTTGGCAAATGTAATAATCCGAATTTTCATGGACATAACTATGATCTGATTGTAAAAGTGATTGGTGAGCCTAACCCGGAAACAGGTTATGTGATAGATCTTAAAATGCTGAGTGATCTCATAAAAGAAAACGTACTTATAAAATTTGATCATAAAAATCTTAATCTTGATGCAAAAGAATTTAAATATCTAAATCCCACCGCAGAAAATATTGCAATAGTGATCTACAAAATATTAAGAGATAAAATTGATCCCAAATTAGATATTCAGATAAGACTATATGAAACTGAACGGAATTATGTTGAATATCCTGTGGGATAGTAATTAACCAGTAATTAATAATCATGGCATATAATAGAGTTGAACATTACGACGAAGACGTTACAAAAGGATTGATTAAAAATTATCGGGAAGCAATTGGTTTATTGGGAGAAGATGCAGACCGCGAGGGATTGTTAAAAACGCCTGAACGTATAGCCAAAGCCATGCAATTTATTATGCAGGGTTATGGGGTAGATGCAAAAGCCATTTTAAATTCCGCCAAATTTCATGAAGAGATAAGTGAAATGATTGTAGTAAAAGATATTGAATTGTACAGTATGTGTGAACATCATATGTTACCTTTTTTTGGTAAAGCTCATGTGGCATATATTCCAAATGGCTGGATAACAGGGTTAAGCAAAATAGCAAGGGTAGTGGATGTTTATGCAAGGAGATTGCAGGTACAGGAAAGGCTTACCACGCAAATTCTGGATGCTATAAAAGAAACACTGAATCCCTTAGGAGTTGCAGTGGTTATAGAAGCCAATCATCTTTGCATGATGATGCGTGGTGTGCAAAAGCAAAACTCAGTTACTACCACTTCTGCATTTGATGGTGAGTTTATGAAAAATCCTACACGCAGTGAATTTCTTAAATTGATAAGCTCATCTCTTCATTGATACTTAATTCAAATGAATAAACATGCATATATTTTTCCGGGACAAGGTTCTCAGTTTACCGGCATGGGAAAAAATTTATATGAGACCAATCAAAACGCTAAGGAACTTTTTGAAATAGCCAATGATATTTTGGGTTTCAGGATTTCGGATATTATGTTTTTTGGATCAGATCAGGATATTAAGCAAACCAATGTTACGCAGCCTGCTGTTTTTTTACATTCGGTTATTTTATTTAAAACACTTAATAACCCTCATCCCGATATGGTTGCCGGGCATTCTTTAGGTGAATTTTCTGCATTGGTTGCCAACAATACTTTACATTTTGAAGAGGCTTTAAAAATAGTATCCATCCGGGCAGAAGCCATGCAGCTTGCCTGTGAGGTGAATCCTTCCGGCATGGCGGCCATACTTGCTTTGGACGATGCAAAAGTTGAAGAAATCTGTGCTTCTATAACAGATGAAATTGTTGTTGCAGCTAATTATAACTGCCCTGGTCAAATAGTTATCTCAGGAAGTAAAAAAGGGATAGAAGAAGCCTGCGAGCTAATGAAGGCTGCAGGCGCAAAAAGAGCATTGATATTACCCGTAGGAGGAGCATTTCATTCACCCTTAATGGAGCCGGCAAAAGAAGATTTAACTATCGCAATTGAAGGCGCTGATTTTAATATACCTTCATGCCCTGTGTATCAAAATGTGGTTGCACGTGCGATAACTGATACTGATGAAATAAAAATAAATTTGATTCAACAGTTAACCGCTCCTGTTAAATGGACCCAAAGTGTGTTGACAATGATAGCTAATGGAGCTACTCATTTTACCGAAGTTGGACCCGGCAAAGTTTTACAAGGATTAGTATTAAAAATAAATAAAGAAGTAAAGGTTGATGGAGACTCCCTTTGAATTTACTCTTTAGAAGACTTACCAGTTCGCAGGTTCTTCATTATACAGACATGTTATTAATAATATTATGGTGAAAAAAGCATTTATTACAACAATTATTATTTTTTCAAGCATAACACTTTTACACGCATGGGGAGTATGGGGGCATAAGCATATTAGCCGTGGAGCTGTGTTTGCACTGCCACCGGAAATGCGTACGTTTTATTATAATCATATTGATTTTATTACAGAAGGCTCTGTGGTTCCTGATCTGAGAAGAGGTGTGCTAAATGACAGAGCAGAGCCACCCAGGCATTATATTGACATTGAAGATTTTGGAAATATTTCTGTTGACGATCTACCTAAAACATGGAAAGAAGCAACATCAAAGTACGACAGCGGATTTTTGCAGAAGACAGGTTTTTTACCCTGGTATATTCAAACGCTGATGGATAAATTAACGGTTGCTTTTAAAAGAAAGAGCCGGAGTGAGATTATTTTTATTTCAGCAGAACTGAGCCATTATATTGCAGATGCACATGTGCCTTTGCATACTTCAAGTAACCATGATGGGCAGCTAACAGATCAAAAAGGCATACATAGTTTTTGGGAATCGCTATTGCCGGAACTTTTTGGCAACGATTATAATTTTTATACAGGCGAAGCCATTTATATTGCTGATGTAAGTGCAGAAACTTTTCGCATAATTAAACATTCACACGAACTTACAGAAATAACGCTTGGTGTTGAAAGGATGTTAAAAAACAGCACAGCAAAAGATAAAATTTTCGAAAGTAAAAGCCCTGACGATACCTCTCGCAGGCAACCCAGACGTTCAGCCGAATACGCAAAAAAATATCATGATGCTTTGAATGGAATGGTTGAAAAGCAAATGCAGTCTGCACTCTCAGCTTTAGCCGGTTTCTGGTATACTGCCTGGGTGAATGCCGGCAAACCTGATCTCACCTCGCTGGATGATGAGCATCTTACTAATCAAAACAAAAAGAATTTTAAGAGAGAAATGAAGGCATGGAAGAAAGGAAAAATTAATAACCTCGATGTAAGCAGAGATGATTGATACTTCTTTACGTTAAACGTAAATAGTCATTATTAGTTTAATAAGTCATTGGTCATAAGTCATTGGGTCATTAACGGATTAACTTGTTAACGGATTAACAGATTAACCTGTTAACTAATTCACCATTGCCCATTGACCATTCACCATAAATCCCAGTTCAAACATTCAGACGTTTAGCGTACCCAATACATTATTCATTCCCCTTACTGCATCGGCGCTTTTATTAAATGCTGCCTGCTCCTCTTCGTTCAGTTTAAAATCAATAATTTTTTCCCAGCCGTTTTTACCAATAACTACCGGAACACCAAGGCAAATATCTTTTTGACCATACTCTCCATCAAGGCTAACACAGCAAGTCATTAGTTTCTTTTCATCTCTTACAATACTTTCAACCAATGTAGCGCCTGCAGCGCCGGGTGCATACCATGCAGATGTGCCTAATAAACCTGTTAGCGTAGCGCCTCCCACCATTGTATCGGCAGCTACTTTTTGTAATGACGCAGCATCAAGCAAAGTTGAAACAGGAGTACTGTTGTAAGCGGCTAATCTTGTTAATGGGATCATAGTGGTATCGCCATGTCCGCCTATAACTAATCCATGCAGATCATTTGATGAACAACCCAATGCAACAGATAAATAATATTTAAAACGGCTGCTGTCTAAAGTGCCGCCCATTCCAATAATTTTATTTTTTGGTAATCCGCTGGATGTTAATGCCAGGTAAGTCATTGTATCCATAGGGTTGCTTATAACAACAATGATAGCATCAGGTGAATGTTGTAAAATATTTTGAGTAACACCTTTTACAATTCCGGCATTAATACCAATTAACTCTTCACGTGTCATACCAGGCTTGCGGGGAATACCTGAAGTGATAACAACTACATTACTGCCTGCGGTTTTAGCATAATCGTTAGTGCTTCCAATAACTTTGGTATCAAAGCCAAGCAGTGTAGCAGTTTGCATCATATCAATAGCTTTCCCTTCGGCAAGTCCTTCCTTAATATCAAGCAAAACCAGCTCTTCACAAAGTTCTTTTCTTGCAATATTATCAGCAGTGGTAGCGCCAACTGCGCCGGCTCCTACAACAGTTACTTTCATAAGTTTTTGTTTTTTATGGTAAAGATTATTTGCTGCCAAAGATAATTATTTCAACTATTGATAATTTTATCAATTTTTCTGATGTAACCTGTGGATTTGTGTCTGTTTTTTGAACTAAGATGTGACTTATTTTTCCAAATTATTTAGTCTTTTTAATAAGGATTGATCAACCCCGGATATAATATCAAGTATTTCTTACTTATCTTTTTTTTGTTGCTTACTGTCATATAGCGGTTGCACACCAATGCCTGTTAAACACATTATTAGAAACCTGAGCCATCACAGTTAGATGAAGGCAAATAGAAAGATTTTGCCCGCAATTACAATTATTTAAATCATCAGAGAGAAGTAAGCCTTGCTGGGTTTTAAAAATTTGAAACTGAATTGTTGCTTTTAATTCTATTGGATGATTAATTTATTGGATGATTAATTTAATTACTTCAGTTTTACTATTATTGGAATGTATCCTGAGAGAATATATGCCGGCCTTCAAAAGTAAATTAGAAATATCCACTTCCATATTCGACCTACCCTCTCCTGATCTGTATTTACCGATCTCATATATTTTTCCAAGCTGATCTACAATTTGTAAGGTAAAATTCCCTCTATATGTACCCGGAAATTGAATATTAAATCTTTTATGCAGAGGATTTGGATATATTTTTAGTGTTTCAAAATTATTTTCAAAAGCAACTATAGTTGATGACGAGGGATCTCCCTGAGCTATTGAAAAATTTGAATTGTCAGCATTCAATGATAATGGAGCAGTAGTAGTAACCGCTTCTACTTTAAAATCTTCGAAACTAAAATTGAGTGCTGTTGTAGCGCTTCTATGAGTAGCATAAATACCTCCAAAGGTGATATTCTTAGTCACCCCATCACTAAGGGTTTTACCAGCAGTAAAACTTTGTGGAATACTTAATGTTCCTAAACTTATCTCAGATCCTCCATTAATACTATAAAATCCTGCTATAGTATTTGCAACCTTATCAATTAAAAATTTCAATTTAACCAGGCTACTGCTTAAAATCAAAGAACCGGAACTTTTAATATCTGTGGCAGTCGAAATCGCGGTTACCTCTTTTCTCATTTCTACTTTGCTGTTTCCACTTCCAGCAGAAACCACGACAAGTTTTACAAAATTATCTTCATCCAGTCCAAACCAAAGGCCTGCCTGCTCGGATTTACCTGTACCGGCATTAGGTTGTGCCAGGGTGGTTTGAATAGTAAATTTTGACGGTGCAACAAAACCCACACCTAAGGCATTCACCTGCGAATTTGTTCCGGAACTCTGAGCTGGATTTAAATAGCTGATTCCTGATGTGGTGGTGATAGTAAGCTTACCTGCAACAATTTGTAATTTTGATGGTTCATACCCAGGGAAATTTAAATGAGTAGGCGTAACTAATGGGGCGGATGGCTTATCAACCATGGAGAATCCGGTTGCTGCTTGGTTTTTATCCATTAAACCGCTCTCACTTCCAGTAAAATTTATCGTTAAAGGTAAATTTTTAACTACTGACGGACAAACAACAGCACTTATAGAAGGACATAGCAAAGCCAACTGATAAGCGCCTATATTGTATGTAGATTTGTTTATTAAACTATTCCCCCAAAAATCTCTTGTTCCTACATTCAATCCAAACAAACTTGTTAAGTTCAATCCTTTGGTAATTAAATCAGACGTGGATTTTAGCTTATATCTTGTAATAGTGGTTAACCTGGTAGCATCATTAAATGTAACTCCTGTAGTAGTATCCGAAAATCGCGGATCTGATTGAAGTCCACTTGAAGTCCCATTGATTTTTTCCTGCCCTGTTGCTGTTCGCCAGGAAGTTAAAGAAGAATAAGTTGTACCTCCCCAATAAATCTTAAAGGTGCTTCCTGTTGACCAGAAATTATTTCCCTGAAAGTTACATCCTGATGTAGATCCTACACTTACAAGCTGAATTCCACCTGTGGTTTGAAAAATGTTATTTCTGATATTAACTCCTGAAAGTTTTCCGCTCCTGATAAAGAATGCTTTAGATTTATTGCCGGTCAAATTTGTTGTAAGATAAACTGTATTATTATAAATTTCAAGCATCTGAAATCCTACATGAGATCCGGGAGCTGAGATATGAATTGCCCCATAATCATTTTTGCGGCCATCATTTTCGCTGATATTATACCGAACGATGATATTTTTCATTAGAGGGGCTCCGTCATAATTAGCCATCAGGTATCCGGCGCCGTCGTTATCGTGGGAGTAATTGTATTGCATAATGGAATTAGTACAACCACCATCAAAGTCAAATCCTCCACCGTCTCTGGTATTACCAGTTTTATTATGATGTGATTCATTAAATTGTATTGTAACATTATTAGATGAATAGGCCCATATTCCATTCGGTCCACCATAAGAATTTGAATGTAACCATCCATTGTTATAGGAAGTGCAATATTCGATAACTGCCCCATCTACATTGCCAAGTACAATTCCGCTTCCGCTATTGCCTGTGGTGTTTTCGGGTATACCGGGATTATTATAGACTTTATTATAGGCTACATACAGATTTTTATGTACATAATTCACTTGTGCATAAGTTGAAATGCCAGCACTTCCATTATCATGGCTAAGACTATTTGTAACAGAAACATCATCAAATCCACTTGCCTGATTCCAACTTCCAATCGAAATCCCTGAATTACGGTATCCATAAACTTCAACACTGTCAATTTTAATGTAAGGCAGGCGGGTAAGAGCTTTATCCATATAAATCAGAATTCCTGATTGAGTATTAATGGTTCTGCCCGATCCTTTAAATATCAAATTTTTAATCTTAAAACCAGCAGTATTGTAAATGCTAATTCCATAAGAATTACCGCTGCTTATAGTTGCTAATCCAGTTCCATAAGAACCAACAACAATTGGCTTAGTTGGTGTTCCTACATCCACAGAGGTAAAACCGATGCTTCCACTGAAAGTATTTCCTCCCTGGAATAAAATTGTATCCCCAATAAAATTCTTTTTATTAATCTGTGTAATTGTTTGCCACGGACTGCTTACAGATGTTCCGGAATTCGTATTCTTTCCTGTGGGGCTAACATAATATGTAAGAGCTATTGATGTAGCAGGTAGAAAATAAATTATCAAAAATGTAAAGTACAATCTCATCGGATAATTTTTTAAAATTTTAATAAAAATTGGCTCATTCTGATAATGGATTAATGAAACAGTTTAATTAATATGTTTTTAACCGCAGGATTTGGAGATTCTTGTAATTAAAAGAGAAATAAATTTTAACTCTTGCGCATTCGGGGTTGAAATTTTAATGCAGCAGTTAAATTTTTAATTGTGACCACTAATGTAAGATAATTTATAACAAATATTTGTATTATTTTCAAATGGTATTTTGTGATTTTGAATCTGGCAGCACTAAAAGATGGTTGGAATTGCACTAACAAACATGTATGGTTCGAAAGTTTTTTTGGCAAAGGAAAGTTTAATGACACCTATACATTTGATAAGAATTTTTATCTTGATTATACTTATTGCAGGTATGTCAAAGTGAAAATATTAAAACATTTAAACTGATTAAAACAAATTAGAATGCCAGTACTAATTATCAAAAATACTCTTGTTACGCAAATTTTATTAGTTTCCTCAATATCATTTTAGTATAAAGTTTAGCTATTTCCCAATACATAAAAAAATCCTGGTGTAATTTTAACGCCTGACTTATACTTGTCTTTACATTTAATTTATCCCGGGAAATGTGCCAAAGATCGTTAGCCTTTCTAAGTCCATAATAAGCATAAAATTTTTTTGCCTTTTTCAATATTGATTTTTTTTGCTCTAATGGTAAATGTACCTGGATAAGTTTCATTGCATGGGCAAGATCTAATAAATATTCTCCTGTAAGAAACTTTTTTCCTGTTATTGAATCTGAATGTTTCCGGTATTCTGCAAGAATTTCAGGACTATAAACAGTTTGATAATTACTTGCAATACGAGCCCACATTTCCCAATCTTCTCCATATGTTAATCCATAAAAACTTCCTAATTTTTCATACACCTCACGCCGTACTGTAATGGCAACATATTGAATCCGGCAATGTTCCCCTATGCGCACTATCCACTCGGGCAATATCCCTTCATAATTCATTTCACCAGGTTGATTATATAACCATTTCCCTTTTCCATCAATATAGCCGAACCGGCAAAAGGCTGCCCCCGCTTCCGGATATTCCTGAAATAGATTAGCTATTTTTTCATAATACCCTTTCTTTACCCTGTCATCACCGTGTAATATATGAACCAAATTGCCACGGGAACGATTAATGCACGTTTCAAAATTTAGCAGGCTTCCTACGTTTTCCATCTGCCGGAAATACTTTATTCTTCCTTTACCTATCTGTTCAACAATCGCTTCTACATCAGCATCTGTACTCGCATCATCAATTACTTCTATTTGCATTTCTTCTTCAGTTATATCGTTTATTAACACACTCTTTAAAGCGTCAGGCAAATACCTGGAGCAATTATATACAGGTATCATAACAGACCACAGCGGTACATTTTTATTATTTAAACGAGGCGCAATATTTGGAGGCGATGAAGGGATTCTAACCATAACAATATAATAGTGAAAACAAAATTAGAGGGATGCCTTGGAATAAAACAATAGGATTGAAATGTTATTGCTTATGCGTATATACTTTATTTTCCTATGAACTAAGCTTATCTGCAAAATCCTGTAAGCTATCAGAGCCTTTAACCTGTAAACGAGGTAAATTCAAAGTATTATCCATAAATGTGCTTAATCCTGATTTAGAGGTTAAACCCAATGTATAACCACAGGCACCTACAAGGTGCGCTACTACAGAATCAGTATGTCCGTAAGGGTAAGCAAAAATATTGATTGGCATTCCTAATGTTTGTATAAGAGTTGTACGCGATTGGGCTGCTTCGTTCACTATTTCTGTAGGTGACAAAGCGGTTAAAGATCTGTGTGTAACGGAATGGGAGCCAAACTGAACGCCTTCCTTTTGTAGTTCAATAATTTCCGGCCATCCCATTAACGGAAGTTCTTCATGCAAATCCTTGTTCCAACTTTTTGTGTGCCCTATATAATTTGTAGTTAGAAATACCGTTGCTATAAAACCATACTTTTTTAGTAAAGGCCAGGCATACTGATAAAAATCAAAATAACCATCATCAAAAGTAATGGCAATGGCCTTTCCGGGCAAAGGAGTGTGTTTAAACATTGCATTTATCCAATCTTCCCATTTGGCACTATAGTAATCATTATCCTGCAGATAGCTAAGCTGCTCTTCAAATGATTCGGGTTTAATATTGTTACAATTCATGTCTGGCGTTTCCTTGGGAGCAATGTGATGATACTTAAGAATGGGTAACTTTTCAGTAACGACAGATGATTTATTTAAGGTTTTGGATTGAACGCTTCTCTGCCACTTGCCTGAAGAACTTATTGCTGCCTTAACTGGTAGGGGTTGATCTATTGACCTAATAGTATTAATTGATAAATTTTTAATTAGTTCCGGCACGTATAAAATATAATCAGGCTGATCACCAGGAATTGGTGTGTGAAGTACTTGTTCATCCCCGCTTTTAGCCATTTCAATCAATTCATCTATTGACTTAATTGGCAGCATCGCACGCCGGGAAGAACTAGTGCCCATTGTTCCATAACGATATGCCAGCATAGCTGTTTTATGAGTAATAAAATTTATCCCCGAAAGATTAGGCATACCAATTAAGTCTTCATTTTTTATAAAACCATGATTTAAGCCTGCTGCTTTTGCTAATCGTTCCTGTAGTGAAGTTTGCTCGTTAAGCGGCTTTCCAATAAGGGCTTCCCGTACACAAACACGACATAGTTCAAAATTACCCGCTTTAGTTATTATCACTTTTAAATCCCCGGAAGTTAATATTAAGTTTTTAAAAGGTAAATTTATTACGCCCACAGCAACTCCGCCAACCGTTAAAACAATTCGAAATTTTTTAAATGTTACTATTATTTTTGGCAGCGCTTTGCTTATCTCAATTACTGATAAATCTCTATTTCCGAATGATCTTATAGCCATTTTATCAACGCGTTCTGACTTATCAGAATGATCATGTTGAGAATTTGGCCATGCCCAAAGCTGCTGCACAAATGTTTTCCAGCCTATCCGGTCATGTATAATTTCAGAAGAAGAATCTTTTTTGCTTTGAAGATCATATTCATTTTCAACTATTTTTTTCTTATAAATGGTGTATTCAAAAAATCGTCCAAGAATTTGCCATGCAAATTGTGCTGCAATGGCATCTTTTATTAGCCAACCCGGAACAATTTTGCCACATACCGGTAATTCCAATTTGCCCAAGTTACTTCCCTCCATTTCCACCACGCAGTAAAGACGTTCGGTATTTTGCATAGGATAAATATCAGGTATCGGTTCTGTAATTTCCAACCGTGTTCCTTGTGTTCTTCCAATTTTTACAGGCTGGTCTAATTTAGTATGCTGCAATATCATGCCTTCCAAAATAATCAGGGTTGTTCTTGCTAATCCTCCTGACTTTGATTGGAACTCAAGCGCTGTTAAAAATTCACTTACATATTTATCAACTTTAGGCCATAGTTTGCGCCAGGCGGTTAGTGGCTGATTACTGGATATCAGCGCTGTTTCAAAAATATTTTCTGCAATTATGAAGGCATCTAAATTTGACTCATGGTCATTCTCGCAAAATTTAAGCAAATGTTGCGCATCTTTTTCTTTGCCAATTAGCAACCCTGCAAACCAACTGGTTAAATACAGTTTAATACTCGAAAGCTCTCCTTTGGATTGTCCACCTACATAATTGGGATGAGGATTAGTAACACGTGGGTCTGAAGAATGGCCTTGTGTAAGCATCCTCATGGCGTCGGCATAGAATTGATTTCCATCGCTTGAAAGCGAATTGGCCTGCATCCGGTAAAATGCTAATACTTCTTTAACAGCTCCAAATTTAGCTCCTGCACGGGCTACACGTTGCCAAAAATCCCAATCCTGGCAATTTTTTACAGAGGTATCAAACCTGCCTGCTTTCTCAGCAATTGTTTTTTTAACCAAGCAAGCATGCACGGCAAACGGGCACATTTTTGCTAATACCGGAAACAGATCATCAGATGCAGGCGCATACCTTTCTTTAAGCTGAGTACCATCAGGGGCTATACGAACCCATCCACAATGCACTGCATCAAGATCGGGATCATCGGCAATCAAATTGGTAGTTCGTTCCACATAATAAGGCGAGATCCAATCATCTGCATCAAGAAATAATAACCATTGGAAATTAGCATGATCAATTCCGGTATTTCTTGCAGCACTTACTCCCTGGTTGGGCTGGCTAAATATTCTTATTCTATTACCTTTTTCAGAATACCTTTTTACTATAGCTATTGTTTCATCAACCGATCCATCATCAATAATAATTGCTTCCCAATGCGGAGAAGTTTGTGCCAGCACGGATTCAAGTGTTTGAACAATTGTAGTTGCTGCATTATAAGCGGGTATAATAACAGAGATATTAGTTGCCATTAGAAATTAAATAAATCAGATTATAAAAATAACATTTGCTGCATCATACCAACTATAAAAGAATAGAATATTTAGCCAGCCCAACCAGGGAGTAAGTGCTGCAAGAAATACCGGAATTGATCATGCTAATTTCCAATGGTTATTATTTCTTGATGCAGATGATTGGATCTCGCCTTATTA
>MWVX01000458.1_pt1 | contig 12813 bp, 9 predicted proteins | sample 1047311 | NCBI WGS metagenome assembly MWVX01 (sample SAMN06349984, study PRJNA376086) | soil metagenome | isolation source: MtG-4 sample Antarctic (ecotone) soil | place: Antarctica | collected 2015-01-13 | reverse complement strand
CCTTCACCACGAATGGCTGCGATGGGGAGGATAAGATCATCTAATAATTCCAATGCATCCCCCTTCTTTCTCCAACCGATTGTATTGCTTCCATTCGTAATTACAATATAAGCAACCGGTATACTCATATTATACCGCAATACCTGCTGCAATACTTTTTCATTTAATTGAACCTTAGGCTCCTTGCATTCGATCATCATCCAGGGTTTGTGTGCTTTGTCATAAACCAAAATATCAAAACGTTTTTTCAGATCATTCAAGATTATTTCCTTTTCAACTGCAATAAGTGTTGATGGATAACCTAATACGGAGATAAGGTAGTTTACAAAATTTTGCCGAACCCACTCCTCTTCGGTTAATATAAGCCATTGCCTGCGTATAATGCAGAAAACTGAGTGCTTAGGTCCCTCATGTCTGAGCCTGAATTCGTACTCAGGATATTGCACAGCTATCATGCTTCAAACCTAATGATTAAATTCGTGGACATGAAGACCAAAGATGACATTGTAAAAAACTGGTTGCCGCGCTATACAGGCGAAAAACTGGATTCATTTGGGAAATATATACTGCTTACGAATTTCAGCAATTATGTACGCATGTTTTCGGAGTGGACAGGCGCAGTTGTAACGGGTTTGGATAAGCCCATGCAATGTGCCACTGCAGAAGGAATAACGCTCATTAACTTCGGAATGGGGTCACCAACTGCTGCTACTGTCATGGATTTACTCACAGCCATTGAACCTGAAGCCGTGTTGTTCCTCGGTAAATGTGGGGGCTTAAAAAAAAGAAATAAATTAGGTGATCTTATCCTCCCCATCGCAGCCATTCGTGGTGAAGGTACTTCCAATGATTATTTTCCTGTAGAAGTGCCAGCCATGCCTGCCTTCGCATTGCAAAAAGCTATTTCCACTACCATCCGCGATTATGAAGTGGATTATTGGACAGGCACGGTTTACACAACCAACCGAAGGGTGTGGGAACATGATGAAGAGTTCAAAGCATATCTGCAAAAAATAAGGGCTTACGCAATAGATATGGAGACGGCTACTATTTTCACGGTTGGCTTTTACAATAAAATCCCAACCGGTGCCCTACTGTTGGTGAGCGATCAACCCATGACACCTGAGGGTGTAAAAACAGAAGAAAGCGACCGTAAGATCACCGAACAATTCGTGGAACGCCACTTAAAGATCGGAATTGATTCGCTCAAACAATTAATCAACGGAGGAAAAACGGTTCGACACCTGCGTTTTTAATGACACCGGTTTTGCACATAGAAAAATTTTCCGTTGATTTCGTTTCTGAATTCGAAACTACGAATGCGGTAAAAAACATTTCGTTGACCATCAACCGGGGAGAGATCGTGGCGCTCGTGGGCGAATCGGGCTCAGGTAAATCTGTGACTTCACTGTCCATTCTTCAATTACTTCCGGTGCCTCCTGTTCATTACAAGGGCGCTATTTATTTCAGTGAATCGGAAAACGAAATTATTGATCTGCTGAAGCTGGAACACACATCCTTACAAAACATTCGTGGCAATCAAATAGCGATGATCTTCCAGGAGCCCATGACTTCGCTCAACCCCGTCATGAGTTGTGGCAGACAGGTAGCGGAAGCCCTGTTAGAACATAAAAATATTTCTGTTTCACAAGCAAGAGTCCAGACAATAGAATTGTTCCGTAAAGTAAGATTGCCTGATGCTGAGGGAATGTACAATCGCTATCCGCACCAGTTGAGTGGGGGGCAAAAACAAAGAGTGATGATAGCCATGGCTATGAGTTGCGAACCTTCTTTGCTTATATGCGATGAGCCTACTACAGCACTTGATGTAACAGTGCAAAAAACAATTCTGGAACTTATTAAGGGTTTGCAACAAGAGCAAAAAATGGGTGTGCTATTTATAACCCACGACCTCGGTGTAGTGGCAGAAATAGCAGACCGTGTGGCCATTATGTACAAAGGAGAAATAGTGGAGCAGGGAAATGCTGCAGTAATTTTTAATAGTGCGCAGCATCCTTATACAAAAGCCCTGCTGGCTTGTCGCCCTGCAGCGCATATGAAAGGAGAAAAATTACCGGTCGTATCTGATTTTCTTGATGACAAAAAGCTACCAGAAATAAAAAGAAAGGAATCAACTCACGAAACAAACGAAGTGCTTGCAGACATTAAAAACCTTTCGGTACACTTCCCCATGAAAACCAATCTTTTTGGAAAGGTATTACGACGTACAACTGCAGTTGATGAAGTGTCCCTACAAATATTGAAAGGAGAAACTCTTGGTCTGGTAGGTGAAAGCGGCTGTGGCAAAACTACTTTGGGCAGAACTTTACTAAGACTTATCGAACCTTCTTCAGGACAAATAATTTATAATGGAAAAGACATAACGGCGCTCAGCAGAAACGACCTTATTGCACTGCGTAAGAATGTACAATTAGTTTTCCAGGATCCATATTCTTCCCTCAATCCGCGAATTAGTATCGGCGATGCTATTTCTGAACCGATGAACATAGCCGGTATAGAAACCAGAAAAAAAACACAACAAAAAAAAGTAGCGCAATTGCTGGAACAGGTAAATCTTCCTGCAAATATTTCGCATCGCTATCCACATGAGTTTTCCGGTGGGCAAAGACAAAGAATAGTGATAGCCCGTGCACTGGCGATGGAACCTACCTTGCTCGTTTGCGATGAGTCTGTATCGGCTCTTGATGTGAGTGTGCAGGCCCAGGTGCTCAACCTGCTGAATGATCTTAGAAAAGATTTAGAACTTACCATGCTTTTCATTTCGCATGATTTATCTGTGGTAAGATATATGAGTGATCGGATCGCCGTGATGAGAGAAGGAAAGATCGTAGAACTTGGCAATGCAGAGGAGATCTACAATCATCCGAAGACAGATTATACAAAGGCATTATTGGATGCTATTCCGAAATTAAAGGATAACTTTTAGGCAGAAGATAGTGCTTCTATCAGGCTGTGGTTGCGACGCTCCGTTCAGGGTATTGTAATTCTATTCGACAACTTAATCCATCATATATAATCATTTAAAAAGAATGACTGCTACATTTAATTTAGAATTATGGCAGATATCATTAACACTTGCTTAATCAAAAATTTATTTAAACTCACTTACCTTATTTTCTTACCTTTGCCGCCTTTAAAAGGCTAAATGACCAGGCCCGGTGCCGTAAGACCGTGGTTTTGGACAATAAAATCTAACCGCAACCCCCCTGCTCGGTTCCTGTCATGAGGCTATCATATTAATCGAAATTAGTCCATGAAGCTTTCCCAATTTAAGTTCGACCTCCCTCTTAATCTTATTGCCCAAACTCCTGCCAAGCGCCGTGAAGACTCCCGTATGATGGTGATCAACCGCAAAACAGGACAGATGGATAACAGGCATTTCCGCGATATACTTGAATATTTCGATGATAAAGATGTTTTTGTGGTAAACAATACAAAGGTTTTTCCCGCAAGGATGTACGGGCGTAAAGAAAAAACCGGCGCCAAAATAGAAGTGTTTCTACTTCGCGAATTGAATAAGGAACACCGCCTTTGGGATGTGATCGTTGATCCCGCAAGGAAGATACGTGTAGGCAATAAACTTTATTTTGGTGATGATGAAGATCTGGTAGCTGAAGTCATTGACAATACCACTTCACGTGGACGAACAATTAAGTTTTTATTTGAGGGAGATGATGAAGGCTTTCGCCAGATTTTAGAAAAACATGGTGAAACGCCGTTACCCAAATACATCAAACGCAAACCAGACGAAGAAGACCGTGAACGTTTTCAAACCGTGTATGCTAAATATGAAGGCGCAGTTGCAGCACCGACTGCAGGATTGCACTTCAGCCGCGAACTGATAAAACGTTGTGAGATCAAAGGCATCCGGTTTTCAGAAGTTACATTACACACTGGTCTCGGTACATTCCGGCCTATCGAAGTAGAAGATTTGAGCAAACATAAAATGGATGCAGAGTATTACCGGATAGAAGAAACAGCATGTGCCATAGTAAATAAAGCCAAAGAAAAAGGAAACCGAATATGCTCCATTGGTACTACAACGATGCGGTGTTTGGAATCATCCTTCACTGCACAAGGCATGTTGAAATCTTCAGAGGGATGGACTAATACTTTTATACATCCGCCTTATAATTTCAATATTGCTGATGCCCTGGTTACCAATTTTCATTTGCCCAAAACAAGCCTGATGATTATGACTTGTGCTTTCGCAGGTTTCGAGCTAACAATTGAAGCTTATAAAAAAGCCATCAAAGACAAGTATCGTTTCTTTAGCTATGGTGATGCTATGATCGTAATTTAAAAGTTCAGGGTTGGGCTTATCCTCTGGAAAAAGATTCATTTAACATTCTTTAAAAGCATATTTATATATATCTTAGGATCATCAAGCGCACTGCATGAAGAAATTTGTATTCCTAATCTTTCTTTATACTTTATCTCAAGTCTGCACTGCACAATTATCTCCGGTAAAAGCCTTAGAAGCTTTTCATGATAAATTTCCTGTTGAGAAAATTTATTTGCAGTATAACAAAGCCCAATACGTTGCCGGCGATAATATTTGGTTTAAAGCGTATGTATTTTCAGAATCAAGTTTAAGCTTGTTTTCAACTAATCTATACATTGAACTATACAACCAGCAAAAAAAATTACTCGACAAATTAATAGTGCCACTTAACAATGGTGCAGGAGAGGGCAGTTTTTCAATAAAAGAAAATTTACCCGAAAGCATTTATTCAATAAGAGCTTATACACTGTGGTCTCTGAACTTTGGCAGACAAGCTCCTTATCTTTTTCAATTTCCCATTTACAATCCTAATTCTGAAAAAAAACTTATTGTAAAGCCGGTAAGCTGGACTGCTTATGCATACCCTGAATCGGGAATACTATTAGATGGATTAAAAAATAAAGTTTCAGTACGTTTATTTACTAAAAGCAATCTTCCTACATCCTGGAATGGTATAGTAAAGGAAATAAATTCACAAAAAATTGTTGCTGAATTTACCTCCTTCAATAAAGAAATAGGTTCTTTTGAATTTATACCCGATACAAGTAAATCTTATGAAATTTCTATAACAGATAATCTAGCCAACCATCAAAAAATTAGTTTGCCTAAGTCAAAAAGTTCAGGTGCTCTAATGCAAGTGCATCGGCAGGGCAATGATTTTATTTGCAAACTGAATTTTAAAAAAGTTTCTTCAACTCAAAAGCCTTACCAACTGATTGGACAAATGCATAACCAGGTGGTTTATCATGCACTGGTAAAAAGGACCGATTCTGTGATAACAGCGAAAATCCCAACAGGGAAACTGATTAATGGGATCTTACATCTCACATTGTTTAATGAAAATCAGAAGGCAATTTCTGAGCGGTTGTGTTTCGTGGATGCGTTACCCCGGGAATCAATAGAAATACAAACTGAAAAAACGGCTCTGGAAAAACGGGAACTGAATTTGTTTTCAATACAAATTGATACCTCAACGTTTGGCACTTATACAGTTTTAGTAACAGACACCGAGGCTCCCAAAATGACGCAAAGCTTTTGGAGTAGTTACTTACTGAGTAATGATATTTCTTTCCCCATTTCAGAACCGTTTTATTATTTTAATGAGAAATCGTTGCACCGCAATGACGCCTTGGATGCCCTTTTAATCAGTGATAAATGGCGTTGGTTTAATTGGCACAATTTATTAAACAAGGACTTGCCAGAAACCAGATACCAGCCCGATAATTTTCTTTCGTTTACCGGCACTGTTTTTCTTGATAAAAAGATGCAATTGAATAAACCCTTAAATCTCATCTTTCGCGATGATTCGACTATTCACTTCGCCCAGGCCCAAACAGATAGTACTGGTTCGTTTACAATAGAAGGAATTCAGTTTTTAGATACGGCCACTCTTTATTATCAATTAGATTCTAAGAAATCGGGAGCAAAAGCGATAAAGATTTTATTTGAAGAAAATAATAAATTTCAGAAGTGGAATGGGAACTTACCGGAAATTGCATTTTCCTTAGTAGAACGTAAGTCTAATGATTCAATTCCTTATAATATAAGCAGGAACCTGCAGGTTTTGAATAATCAAAAGAAAATAGATAAGCGGTATATGGAATTACAGGAAGTGATCGTAAGAACCAAATTAAAATCTGACAAAGAAAAACTCAATAATAAATTAAGTTCTGCTGCTTTCCGTTCTATGGATGAACGCATATATGATTTCTCGGATCCACGTCAATATGCAGGAGGATATATAAATGTGATTGATTGGGCAAGGGGACATATTTCAGGTATGTTAACTTTCCCAATGTATCGGAATTCATTGGTCAAATTATATGTAGATGAAATACTGGCTGATGGGTCTATTGTAAGATCACTTTCCCTTTCAGATATAGCTATGGTAAAATTTCAACCTACTAGCCGAATGATGGGTGGGGGTGCCGCTTTGTTGATATATACAAAAAGAGGCGATAGTGGATCTGGAATGTTTAACGGTTTACCAAACACTATATTGAATGGTTACCGTCAAACTGCGCCTTTTCCAAATTTTGATTATAAAAATGATTTTTATAAGTCAATTGAAAATGACACACGTGAAGTTTTATACTGGAATACTAATTTAATTGCGGATAACTCAGGCAGGTTTAAGATCAATTTTTATAATAGCGATATTACCAGACAATATAGAATCGTTGTTTTGGGTTTTACAGAAGATGGAAAACCTGTTTATACGGAAAAGATAGTAACGCAATAAACCTCAGGACTACATTCCGAATAAGCCTTTATTTAATTGTTGAAGTACTGATCGTTTTTGGCTTCCGTGTATTAAAAGTGATATATTATGAGCACTACCTCCATAAGAAACCATGCGAACATTCGTTTCTGATAAGTTATTAAAAACTTTAGAAAGAAAACCCGCGTCAGATGCGAGTTCGTTTCCAACTATACACACAATTGTTTGATCTCTGTCAACCGTAACTGTACCCAATATTTCCAATTCCTTAATAATGTTTTTGAGAGCAGTAAGATTATCAATGGTAACGGAAACAGCAACCTCGGAGGTTGTTACCATATCTATTGGCGTCCGGTATTTTTCAAAAATCTGAAACACTTTTCTAAGAAAGCCATAAGCCAGAAGCATGCGGCTGCTTTTGATATTAATGGCGGTAATTCCATCTTTAGCTGCAATTGCTTTCACTCCTCTTGAAGTTATTTCGGAACTTATGAAAGTACCTGTTGAAGTAGGTTCCATTGTGTTCAGCAACTTCACCGGTATATTGTATTGTTGTGCAGGCCAGATGGAAGCAGGGTGTAATATTTTGGCTCCGAAATAAGCTAACTCAGCAGCTTCATCAAAACTTAAATAATCAATAGGTTTTGTTTTGCCGACAAAAGCAGGATCACAGTTATGCATCCCACTGATATCTGTCCATATTTCACATAATTCAGCCTGAACAGCCGCAGCTATTAATGAAGCACTGTAATCACTGCCGCCCCTTTTCAGATTATCAACCTCTCCCCTTGCATTGCGGCACACAAATCCCTGTGTAATGAAAAGGGTGTGTTTTTTATGTTGCTGTAACAGTTGCGAAAGCTTCACTTTGATATTTCCAATTTGTGGTTCGTCATCACTGTCAATAGTCATAAATTCCAGTGCAGCAATCAATACATGTTCAATACCCTGCTCTCTAAGATAGGCGCTGAATAATTTCGATGAAAGCATTTCACCTTGTGCCAGAATATCTTTATTTAAAGCTTCGCTGTACGATATTTTAAGAATGATGTTGAGAAATTCAAAATGTTCTTTTAAAATATTTTCTGTTTCCTGTAATGCTAAAGGTGACTTTACTAAACCACTTATGAATTCCCTGTATTGCTTTTCCAGTGCAATTACTTGTTGTTTTGCTCCTACCCGATCACTCTTTGATAAGAAATCTGAAATGCCTACAAGAGAATTTGTAGTTCCGGCTATTGCACTAAGGACTACAATTTTCGGCTTTGCATCTCCAGTTATTAATTGTGCTACACTATGCATCCGTTGAGGCATTCCTACAGAAGTGCCTCCAAACTTCATTACTTTCATCACTTAATCTTGAATAAATGTATTTCCGCAAATATAGTTGTGAAGGGTGGTCTTTATGCTACCGTCACTTCAGGTGTAAAATTCAAATGGGTACATGAAAACGATCAGCGAGATAATGCAGATCATCAAGCACAGGTCCTAAAAGAGGAATTCCTTCTTTCATCCTAATAATTTCCATTTCTCTTTCAGGTTCACCTGGTATAAGTACTTTATCAAATCCTTCCACTGTTTTTGCAGCACGAAAACGTTTGATCCATTGATCCATATGCTCCCTGAATTCGTTCGCGGGCCGGAAGGCATCGATACGCATGGCGCCAAAAAAATGACCAATCCCTTTACCTGGCGTATGTGAAGGCATGGGAATATAAGTTGGAAATGGAGGAACCCAGGGGCCATAATTTGCCCCACTCAGCACACCTGAAAATATATCAACGATAGCTCCCAAAGCATAGCCCTTATGGCTTCCATGTTCCCGGTCGCCACCAAGAGGTAATAAAGCACCACCCACTTTCAACTCATGTGGATCGGTAGATGATTTACCTTCCTTATTCTGAATCCACCCTAAAGGCGCAACTCCATTTTTCCTTTGTAAGATTTCAAGTTTACCATTAGCTGCTGTAGTAGTGGCAAAATCAGCTACAAATGGGTGTTCATCGCCTGCAGGCACTGCTACACATATAGGATTGGTCCCTAATAGTCGTTCTATAGAAAATGTAGGAGCTACCAAAGGACTCGCATTCGTCATGCAGATGCCTATCATATCGTGTTCCAAAGCAAGCATGGCGTGATAACCTGCTATGCCAAAATGATTACTGTTCTGTACACATACCCAGCCTGTCCCTACGGATTTTGCCTTATCAATAGCTATAAGCATGGCTTTTGGCGCCACCACCAGGCCTAATGCCTTATCTCCATCTAAAGTAGCGGTGGACGGTGTTTCATGAATGATTTGAAGATTTGGTTTTGTATTTACCCTTTCCGCATCCCACAACCTTACATAACCACTTAGGCGGGCTATACCATGTGAGTCAATCCCTCTAAGGTCAGCAGAGAGAAGTACGCTTGTCGCAAGTTTTGCATCTTCTTCACTGCAACTAATTTTCAAAAATATATTCCTGCAGAATTGAAAAAGTTTATTGTATGGCTCAATTGTCACAGGCATAGCTACTAGATAGAATCAAAAAAACAGTGCAGGTAGAGGAAGAAAATTCCAAAATGCGATAAACCTAATCGCTGAATTAAGAAAAAAAGCCCCGCTATAAGCGAGGCTAAGTAGGGTTAATTAAAAAGGAAGGTCATCGGAAGCTTCATCATTCATGCCAGCGTGCGCAGTTGACTCCTGACGGTTTTGCTGGTTGGCATTATAATCCTGAGGACCTCCTCCTAAATTATCGCCTTTACGTCCCAGCAATTGCACTTCACGAACCCGCATTGATAGTGAAGCTCCGGCCGTGCCATCGTTGCGCTGAAAAGAACGTACCTCGGGTGAACCTTCCACATACACCTGTGTACCTTTCAATAGGTAAGGTGCAACCGCTGTACGGTCAGTCCAATAGGCACAATCAACCCAGGTAGTTTTTTCCTGGTTTGTGCCCTGGCTGTCTTTATACTTTTCAGTGTGCGCAACAGTAAAATTGATAACGTTTTTTCCATTCACTGTGTTGACTACGCAATCTTTACCCAGATTGCCGATAACTTGAATTTTAATCATAGTGCTCATTTTATTAGAGTACAAGATAGTATATGTGGATATTTCATAAAAACATATTTCTTTATCAAACATTGTAAATTTATTCTATGAAGAATTTAGTCATCATCCTATGTATGCTCATTTGCAAAAGCCTTTATGCAGGTACAGTAGATACAGTCAGCATCCGCAGTGCCAGCATGAAGAAAAATATAAAATGCGTGGTTATAAAACCTGATACCTACAAAAACACGAATCAATTTTTTCCTACAATTTATTTATTGCATGGCCATGGGGGCCGATATGATAATTGGATCAGGCGTGTAGGTGAACTTAAAGAGCATGCAGATCAGTTTGGTGTTCTGATTGTTTGCCCGGATGGCGCAGTTTCCAGTTGGTATTTTGATAGTCCTGTTGACAGCAATATGCGATACGAAACATTTATCTCTTCCGAAGTACCGGCTTTTATTGATGTGCGTTATCGCACAATAAAAGACCGCAAAGCAAGGGCCATAACCGGATTAAGTATGGGCGGACATGGAGGATTATTTTTAGGTTTCCGGCATGCCGATTCCTTTGGTGCATGCGGCAGCATGAGTGGCGCATTACTGATTGAGCATATAAAGGACAAAAATTATCATGTAGATAAACGATTAGGAGATACCTCCAATACGGAGCGGTATCGGGAGTACTCTATTATGAAGCAAATGGAAAATTACCCAAATGATTCCCTTGCTGTAATTATAGATTGTGGGGTAGAAGATTTTATTATAGGCATGAGCCGTATTGCACATCAAAAGATGCTCGCATTAAAAATTCCTCATGATTATATCGAACGTCCAGGAAAGCATGACTGGAATTACTGGAAAACGGCTGTAGAGTACCAGTTGCTGTTCTTTAGAAATTATTTTGATAGGAATATAGTGGAAGGTGGAGGATTAAATATGGAAAGTAAAGGTAGAAGGTAAATACAAGGTTGAAAGGTTTACAAGTCAGAGTTGAAGGTGAACGCCACATAAGCAAATCATCACATCGCCATATCAGCAAATCATCCACCTGTATTTCCGTCTCTAACTCTTATCTTTTTCTTACCGGAATTTTTCTTTTCGTAATCCAAAATAGCCTGTGGTTTTTTAAGCGGAGCTTTTTTTACATCCTTTTTTGCTGTAGCGCCTTCTGCTTTAGCATCAATACTTACATCTATGGGAGCCAGCTCATCATCTTCAGATACCGGCATTTTCAGTTTATCAAACACCCAGTTCTCGGTTTTTTCGATACGTCCCGTAATAGGATCGAAGTATTTCCAGGAGCCATGTTTTACAGTAAGCCCTTCGAGCTTTACCACTTGTCTGCCGATCACCTTAGTAGGATCATTGACATCATATACATTTACAGTGTCGTAAGGGTTGGCAGGATCAATAGCACGCCAGGCTTCTTCCCGCAAAGGTTCGCCTATATGATTAAAATATACATTGCGTCCATTCTTTTCTCCAAACCGAAAATTTTCCATGGCAATAATGTCGCCTTCCAATGAATATTTTCGCCATATTCCTTCTTTCTTTCCGTTTTTGTATTCGCCTTCTTCTTCATACCCTCTTTCACCACGAAGGCTCTCCACTTTCACTACCCATCGCCCTTGTTTTTTCCCAGTCATATCCACACAATTTAGCTTATCACCATTCACACCGATAATGGATGTTTTGCATTGTGCATAGGCCTCAACAGAAATAAAGCAAAGAAGAATTAATAGGTATTGCATAGTTTAGTAAGTTTGAATGATTCCTTTAATAATGCTAAAAGTGCACTTAATATGCTTTCAAAGTTACCCCGCTATTTGCTACTGATTTGTTGTCTATTCGTTACAGTTTTGTCAAATGCGCAGGCCAGGTTCATAACCGGAACCGACAGGCTAAAGAGCTTGCAGCAAAGGAACGTCTTGGAAAAAGGATCATCTATAAATAATACCAAATTCCGTAATATAGGTCCGACAGTAATGAGTGGCAGGGTTGATGACATTGATGCAAATCCTGAAGACCCAACGGAGTTTTATGTGGCTTACGCGACCGGAGGGTTGTGGCACACCATTAACAATGGGCTTTCTTTTACCCCCATCTTCGACAGTGCAGAAGTAATTGGCATTGGCGATATTGCTGTGGATTGGAAATCGAGAACTATTTGGATAGGTACTGGAGAGGTTAATAGCAGCCGTTCGTCGTATGCAGGAATCGGAATTTACAAAAGCAATAATAACGGAAAAACATGGCAGTATATGGGCTTGCCGGAATCACATCATATCGGGAAAGTTCAATTGCATCCCACGGACCCCAATACCGCATGGGTAGCCGTACTTGGACATCTTTATACACCCAACAAAGAACGAGGTGTGTATAAAACAACAGACGGTGGTGCTACATGGAAACAAACTTTATACATAGATGAAAACACAGGTGCTGTGGACCTCGATATTAACCCGCAAAATCCGGATGAAGTGTATGCAGCAGCATGGTACCGTACACGCCGGGCATGGAGCTTTGAAGAAGCAGGTGCTACCAGTGGAATTTATAAAAGTATGGATGGCGGGAATACATGGAAAAACATTTCTAAAGGGGCTTCAGGTTTTGCACCCGGAGGAAAACCTGGAAGAATTGGAATTGCGGTTTATCCAAAGAATCCTAAGATCGTGTATGCCATTTTAGACAATCAAAAAGCAAAACCTGATACATCAAGAAGAGATACAGCAGTGTATGATTTAAAAGACTTAAAAGACCTTACGAAACAAGAGTTTGCGAAATTAGATGACCTTAAGTTGGACACGATGTTGAAAAGGCAAAGAATATCGAAGTATTCTGCAAAAACATTGAAAGAAGCAGTCGCCGGCAATCAATTGAAGCCAACTGTGCTCTACGATTATATGAATGTAAACACCGGCTTTGAAAGTACGCCAATAGGAGCAGAAGTGTATAGGAGTGATAATGGCGGGGAGACATGGCGGAAAACAAATGAAAAAGAGTTGCCGATATTCTTTACTTA
>MWVX01000457.1_pt1 | contig 12817 bp, 11 predicted proteins | sample 1047311 | NCBI WGS metagenome assembly MWVX01 (sample SAMN06349984, study PRJNA376086) | soil metagenome | isolation source: MtG-4 sample Antarctic (ecotone) soil | place: Antarctica | collected 2015-01-13 | reverse complement strand
CGTATAATGGGCGATTTATCCATTAATCACATTTTACCGCCCGCTATACGCTACCAAAACACATTAATTACAAATATTACCGGTCTTAAAGCGATAGGAATAGAAGAAAAAAGCTATAACACCCAAAGTCTTCGTAGCAAAACCAAAATTGAGAAAAAATTTGGAGGAAAGCTTGAAGACCTTCCTAATTGGTCTTTTGACGGCTCATCTACTGAGCAGGCTCCGGGAGGTTCTTCTGACTGTGTATTGAAACCTGTGTTTGTAACAAAAGACCCTCAGCGCAAGAATGCCTACCTGGTGCTGTGCGAAGTTTTAAGCGCAGATGGAACTGCACACCCATCTAATGGTCGTGCTACTATTGAAGATGATGATAATGATTTCTGGTTTGGTTTTGAACAGGAGTACTTCTTGTGGAATCCTCAAACAAATAAGCCGCTTGGTTTCCCGGAGCGTGGGTATCCGGCGCCACAAGGACCTTACTATTGCTCGGTAGGTGCTAATAATGCTTTTGGAAGAGCGATTGTAGAAGAACATTTAGATGCATGTATCGAAGCAGAGCTGAATGTAGAAGGTATTAACGCAGAAGTTGCCGCGGGCCAGTGGGAATTTCAAATTTTTGCAAAAGGAGCTAAAGAAGCTGGTGACCAGATATGGGTTGCCCGTTATTTATTGGAAAGAATTGGTGAAAAACACGGGGTTTCAATAAACTGGCATTGCAAGCCATTAGGAACACTAGATTGGAATGGTTCGGGTATGCATGCTAACTTTTCAAATGGAGTATTAAGAACTTGTGGCAGCAAAGAAACTTACGATAAAATTTGTGAGGCTTTTCGACCTGTAGTTGCAGAACATATTAAAGTTTATGGAGCTGATAATCATTTACGATTAACAGGCAAGCACGAAACGGCTTCTATCCACGATTTTTCTTATGGTGTTTCAGATCGTGGCGCGTCAATCCGTATTCCTTTAGCAACTGTTGACAGGGGATGGCAAGGTTATCTTGAAGATCGTCGCCCTAATTCAGCAGCAGATCCTTATAAAGTTGCAGCACGAATTATTAAAACTGTAAAGTATGTTGATATCCAAAGCCAGGAAAAGGTTTTGGAAAGCCAAAAAGAGTTCGCCTAGATTTAAAAGAATAGGAAACTTTTGTTCATCAGCTAATATCTCTGATAGTGCTTCCGTTGCGGCGCTCCGTTCGACGATATTTTCCTATTGAACTTCAGGGTTCATTTCTAACATTCTTTAAGAGTTCTTCTATCATAACTACTCAAGAACGGCCTCTAACTACTTTCTTATTAAACCTTTTGCTTAGCAGAAGGTTTTTTTTATTACTAAGCCTTACAAAAATTTTAGGCTCTATACGCTTTTGCGGTTGTATTTTTAACGGTCTAAACCAATTGCTTCTTAATCAATACAAATTACATTATGGAATCACTGCGTTCAAAGGCTCTTCAAAATCTTAATACAAATCCATTTGAGGTTTCAGTTCTAAATAATACTAAAGTAACTGCCATTTTTGGCGAGAGTGTTTTTACTTTAAAAACTGCCCGCGAATATTTAAGCGACGAGGCCTATAAGAGCTTAAGAGCAAGTATAAAAAGCGGGAAGAAAATTGACAGGGCTTTGGCCAATCAAATAGCAAATGGTATAAGAGCATGGGCAGAAAGCAAAGGTGTCACTCACTTTACGCACTGGTTTCAACCTTTAACCGGTACCACAGCAGAAAAACACGATAGTTTTTTTACGTTAAAAGGTGATGGGACAGCTATTCAGGAATTTGATGGCGGTGCATTAATTCAACAGGAACCGGATGCTTCATCTTTCCCGAGTGGAGGTTTGCGAGCCACTTTTGAGGCTCGTGGCTACACTGCCTGGGACCCTTCTTCGCCTGCGTTTATCATAGAAATTGGGCACGGGAGAACACTATGTATTCCAACCATCTTTGTGGCTTATACCGGGGAAAGCCTCGATTATAAAGCTCCTCTGTTAAAAGCACTTGCTGCATTAGATAAAGCTGCTGTAGATGTTTGTAATTATTTTGATAAGAATATTACCAAGGTAACTGCGACCTTAGGTTGGGAACAGGAATATTTTGTTATAGATGAAGCATTATCTAATGCACGGCCTGATCTGGTTCTAAGTGACAGAACTGTATTTGGCGCTTCTCCTGCTAAAGGACAACAATTAGAAGATCATTATTTTGGCGCAATCCCTGAAAGAGTATATGCTTTTATGCGAGATTTTGAAGCAGAGAGTTATAAACTTGGTATCCCTTTACGTACACGCCATAATGAGGTGGCGCCGTCTCAATTTGAATGTGCACCAATTTATGAAGAAGTTAATATAGCAGTTGACCATAATACGCTATTAATGGATATTATGAATCGTGTGGCTAAGCGTCATAAGTTGAAGGTTTTGCTGCATGAAAAGCCCTTTGCCGGCATTAACGGAAGCGGCAAACACAATAACTGGAGTATGGCAACAGATACAGGGATTAACTTATTAAGTCCGGGAAAAACGCCTAAGACTAACCTGATGTTCCTTACTTTCTTTGTTAATACTATAAAAGCAGTGCATGATTATGCAGATCTTTTAAGAGCTTCAATAGGTAGTGCAGGGAATGATTTTAGACTTGGTGCAAACGAAGCTCCACCTGCAATCATTTCTGTTTTTATTGGCCAGTATTTAAGCCGTGTATTAAACGAAATTGAAGGTCGTGTGGGTCAAAAATTCGATGAGCAGGATGAAGCTATTTTAAAACTCGATCTTCACCGCAGCATCCCAGAACTATTGCTTGATAATACCGACCGTAACAGAACGTCCCCTTTCGCTTTTACAGGTAATAAATTTGAATTTCGCGCAGTCGGATCCTCTGCCAACTGCGGCAATCCAATGACGGTATTGAATACAATAATGGCTGAAACGCTAAAAACTTTTAAACGTGATGTGGATGCACTAATTGAAAAAGGCGACAAGAGGGAAGTTGCTTTGATGCATATAATTCAAAAGGCTATTGTAGACAGCAAACCTATATTATTTGAAGGTGATGGATATAGTGAAGAATGGGCTAAGGAAGCAAAAGAGCGTGGTTTACCTAATATAAAAACTACTCCCCTTGCATTAGATGCAATGGTTACAGAAAAAGCTAAAGCGTTGTTTCGGAATAATGGTGTTTATACCGAGCCGGAGTTGGAAGCACGCCACGAAATAGAACTTGAGAAGTATATTAAAAAGGTACAGATAGAAGCACGTATAATGGGCGATTTATCCATTAATCACATTTTACCGCCCGCTATACGCTACCAAAACACATTAATTACAAATATTACCGGTCTTAAAGCGATAGGAATAGAAGAAAAAAGCTATAACACCCAAATCCGTATCCTTCAAAAATTATCGGAACACATATCAACCATAAACGAAAACGTAGATCAAATGGTCGAAGCGCGCAAAGTTTGCAACAATATGGAGGATTTGCGTGAAAAAGCAATCGCTTACAACAGTGAAGTGAAAGACAAGTATTTTGATATTATCCGCTATCATGTGGACAAGCTTGAACTACTAATTCCGGACGATGAGTGGACTCTGCCCAAGTACAGGGAAATGCTTTTCTTAAGATAATCAAAAAAAATAAAGATTTAATGGTGAAAATTTTTGTAGGATCTGCCGGTATCTTATCCTGATAATCCACACGCAAAAAAAGTTTAGCGAAACCTTTCACTAAACTTTTTTGTGTCTGGAAAAGACCAGGAAAAAAGGATGCCGACACATGACAGCTATGTCCTCAATTGGAAGGCGTAATTAAGCCAGGTTTCGAAATATATTTCATTGTATTACTCCCGGCACGTATATAACTCATTTTTCTATCAAAATTAAATTTACGCATTCTTCTTTTTCTTCCCTTTATCTCTGCTTTTCTTAGAAATTACTTCACCTTGATGCTCTGTATCTTCATCATCGTTCGGGTTTAATACCCACTCAAAATCAAGTTGACGTTTAGCAAGGTTGGCAGCCACTACTTTAATATGCACTTTATCTCCCATCCCGAATTTGCGTCCGCTTCTGCGGCCAACAAGACTATAATCAGATTCAATTAGCCTGAAATCATCATAATCAGTGAGGCCGTTTATCGACACGAGTCCTTCACATTTATGTTCAACTGTTTCAACCCAAAATCCAAAACCTGCGACACCGCTTACCACTCCTAAAAAAACTTCACCAAGATGTTCTTTCAAAAACTCAACCTGTTTGTATTTATTTCCCGCTCTCTCACAATCCATTGCACTTCTTTCCATATCGCTGCAATGCCTACACTTCTCTTCCATCTTCTTATCAAAAAATGGTTTTCCCTCCAAACAACTTTCTAAAACGCGGTGAACCATCATATCAGGATAACGACGTATTGGTGAAGTAAAATGACAGTAATACTCAAACGCCAATCCGTAATGCCCAATGTTATCAGCAGAATAAACAGCTTTAGCCATAGTGCGAATACCAAGTTGTTCAAGCACATGCTGCTCTGGTTTTCCCTTTACATCGTCAAGCATAGTATTGAAACTAGACGCAATTTTTTCGGGCGAGGAAGTATCAAACTTATGTCCATACTTTGCAGCAAAGGCAATAAAAGGTGTTAGCTTTTGTTCGTCAGGAACATCATGAATTCTATAAGGAAAAGGAACTTCTTTCTTATTAACCTTTACATTCATAACATACTCTGATACTGTTTTATTAGCAAGCAACATAAACTCCTCAATAAGTTGATGAGCTTGTTTACTTTCTTTTACTATGATACTAATTGGTTTACCTTTTTCATCCAGTTTAAACCTTACTTCGGTTGATGAAAAATTAATTGCTCCTTTTTTAAATCTTTCTGCCCTAAAACACTGCGCAAGGTCGTTCAAAAGCAAAATTTCATTATTATAAAGTCCTTCATTCTTTTCAATTATCTCCTGCACATCTTCGTAAGTAAAACGTTTGTTACTATGAATCACAGTTTTACCAATCCATGATTTTTTGACGTCACCATTCAGGTTTATTTGAAATACCGCGGAAAAAGTAAGCTTATCTTCATCAGGACGTAACGAGCAAAGTTCATTTGATATTCTTTCAGGCAACATAGGGTTTACCCGATCAGGAAGATATACTGATGTTGCACGCTTGTAGGCTTCATCATCTAACAAAGAACCAGTTTGCACGTAGTGACTAAGGTCAGCAATATGAACACCTATTTCGTATAAATCGCCTTTTATTTTTTCAATAGATAGCGCATCATCAAAATCTCTTGCATCAACAGGATCAATGGTAAATGTTGTTACACCCCTCAAATCTCTCCTCTTTTTAATTTCTGCTGCTGCAATCACATCAGGTAAACGGCCAGCCTCTTCCATAACATCATCCTCAAAAGCTAAAGGGAAGCCGTTTTCAACAAGAATTTCCTTCATCGCAATATCACTTTCTTGTTCTGCGAGGAGAACCTGCACAACTTCGCCTTCAGGTTTTTTATTGGCCTTGTCCCAATTAGTAATCCTGGCCAATACCCTTTCTTTATCTTTTGCTCCATTAATTTTGTCAAGAGGAATATATAAGTCAGGCATTGGCTTATCAGTGTCGGGAACAAAAAAAGCATAATTAGTACTTAGCTGCAAATGCCCTATGAACTCGCTTTGCTTACGGCTTATAACATCTGTTATCCTGCCCTCTTTCCTACCGCTTCTGTTGTTTTCCTTAAGCACTTTTACTCTCACAGTATCACCATTTAGTGCAGTATTGAAGTCGCCAGGTCTTACTAAAACATCTCCGCCCTCTCCGCTTATTACAACATACCCAACACCGCTTCGGGTTATTTCAAGTGCTCCTTTTAATAAATCTGAATCATGTTTTTTACCACGCATTTTTTCTTTTTTGCTCATAAATATTATGTGTTATGTGAAAAGTCCTGAATAAAAGTATGGACCGCATTATCAAATTCAGTGCCCTCATTAAACAGAAAGCGATGGCGGACAGGCAATACAAATGCCGGCAAATTTAGCATAGCAGCGTTAAATTTTTCTAACCTTACCGCATCTTTTTCAGTGGTTATAATCATCTTCTTATCTACATGAATATCCTTAAGCTTTTGTTCAATTTCATTCAATTCATCTATTGTAAAAATATGATGATCTGGAAATATTTGCTGGTAATATGTTTTGGCCTGTGAGGTAAGGTAACTTTTTAAAGGCTCGGGATTAGCAATTCCACACACCAGCAATACTTCATCTTCTGACGTAATTTGCTTCTCATTTTTTGTAATAATATGGTAAGGCATGCCATATTGATACGTGGTGAAAAATATTTTTTGGTGCGCCTTAATGTTAATCTCTTTTTTAATACTGTTTTTTTCTGCCAAAGAAAAATCATAAGGGCATTTTGTTACAACAATTATCTGTGCTCTTTTATACGCGGAACGCTGATCGCGAAGATCTCCGGTAGGTAAAAAAAAATCGCGGGTGAAAAGGTTATTACATTCAGTAAGTAAAATGTTTAATCCTGCACTAATATTTCGGTGCTGGTAAGCATCATCAAGAATAATAACTTTTGTTTGAGGACGATCATGCAATAATTGAGGAATAGCTACTATACGTTCTTCTCCCACTGCAACAGCAACATCAGGAAATTTATTATGAAACTGCATAGGCTCGTCACCTATTTCAAGAGCAGTTGTTTGATCATTAGCCAATGCATATCCTTGTGTTTTTCTTTTGTATCCCCGGCTTAAAGTTGCTATTTCATATCTGTGTTTAAGTAGCCTTATTAAATATTCAACCATCGGAGATTTGCCGGTGCCGCCTACAGACAAATTACCAACAGAAATAATTGGCAGGTTGAAAGAAACAGATTTTAAAATATTTTGATCATATAAATAATTACGGATAGTTATAACAAAGCCGTACAAAAGTGAGAAAGGGAAAAGAAGAATTCGCAGAGATTTAAGCAAATAGAAATTAAAATTCATACGTACGGGAGGGAGTAATACAGTAGGTTAAAGGTACATCAAATTGATGCGTATCTTCTACTTTATCAACCGCATCAAAATAAGAAATGCCAACTGTTATTACGTTTGGTTTACATCTGGCAATAAAACGATCATAGTATCCCTTGCCATAACCAACACGATAACCGGTTTCATCAAATGCAAACAGAGGCATTATTACCAAATCAATTTTTTTAGGGTCTACAATTGCTCCGTTAACCGGCTCGGTTATACCAAATTTATTTTCCTTAAATTCAGTTTCATCATTTACTGCAATAGCATTCATAAAATTTGAAGAAGTATCTATTAAAGGATAGCAAATCTGAACTCCGGGGATAAGATGAGTTAAGTATCGCGTGTATAAATGCGTATTCATTTCTTTCCGCTCTTCCATCGGCCAAAAGCTTAATACTACTTGTAAGTTGTTAAATGGTAACCGTTGAAATTGTATTAACAACAAGTCATCTAGTTTTGCCCGTTCAGTCTCAGATATTTCCTCCCGTTTCTTGCTAAATATATCTCTCAGGTGTTGTTTCTTCATGGAACTAATTCGCTTATATGGTTGTTTTATCCGCAGCGCTGCTTGCAGAATCGCTTAATTTGTTATCCTTTAGAAGTTGGAATTGGAACCTGCCGAAGAATAACCAGCGGCCTAAATATTTGTTGCTCATATTTCATCTATACGTAATTAAAAATAACAATTGCGCTATATATAATTTCCGTGCAAAAACTCCCGTAATACGTTCTAGCCTTGGTAACTATTCCAGAAATATTTATTTTCCAATTCTGGTTTCATTGTCTGTACGAAATACCGGCTTCAGGATTATCGCCTGTAAAAAAAGAGAAAACAGTTGTCCCATAATTACGGGAGAACTTAAAGCCGGCAAATTTTTCATATTCATTACGCGGCGTATGCTCCAAAACAAAATAACCTCCCTCGACAATCAGCTTTTTGTCAATGATCATCTTTGGAAGGTCATCAATACTACTAAGTGCATAGGGAGGACCAGCAAAAATAAAATCGAACTGTCCTGAGCATGTGCTTAGATAAGAAAAGACCTCAAGCCTAATAATCTTGCAGTTTTCCACCTTCAGCATTTCTATATTCTTCTTGATGAAATTATGCATTTCGGCATCTTTTTCAACAACAGTGAGATCAGCTGCACCACGGGATGCAAGTTCATAACTAATACTTCCTGTTCCGCCAAAGAGATCCAAGGTTTTAATGCCTTCAAAATTTATTCGATGTTGAAGAATATTAAATAATCCTTCCTTAGCCATATCAGTTGTAGGACGGGTATTTGGCATATGTGAAGGTGGCTTAATCTTTCTTCCTCCAAACTTTCCAGAAATTATTCTCATACTGAAAGATTGAAGAATGGAGTGAAGTAATGACGGGGATGGTGGCCGATATCTATAAGAAGAGTATTAAGGTCAGGGTCTTCAACAATAGTGTTTCTGAAATACTTCTTTAATTGACCGTACACGTCCGCTTGCAGATTGATTATACCACTAACATGAAGTGTAAGATCTGAAGTGTGCAGATCGAATCGCTGAGTTATGTTTAGCAAATAGTATAAAAGGTCATCGGTAGATTGATGAATGAATGATTGTATGAATTGCAGCAACCTCCCTTTTAATAAAACCGCAACTACGTGTGAAGGATAGAATTGAACTTTAATTACCGGGGAAGAAGTATCTAAAGCATTTTCGAATGCGCCCTTAATAATTTTAGTGTAACTATGATGAACCTCGCCCATCGCTAAATGATGATGGAGGGTAGCTAACCAATCTTCTGGAATGCGAAATACATTCATTAGATCCGGCTCTATACTAACGTGCTCATATTGTTTTTGTGTACCTGTATCTTCACCAAAAATAATGTTCAAATAATCAGTTGCTATTTCCTTATTAAACCTGGCGGCAGGAACGGGTAATGCAGACTCATTATTTATATAAACTATCGTATTTAAGTAGGACTTATTTAAGAGCTCGGAAGGAACCAAAATACCTGAAAACAAATTTTCAAAATCTAAAGTTTCATTGGGGCTATAAGTAAACAGTTCAAAAGCTGATATTAAATTTTTTGCCCCACTCTTAACCATACATGCAAAATGTGAAGAGCTTATTTCAATTACCAATTCATCATCATTTTTAATACTGATTTCAGTTCCAGAAGTATAGATGCCAAAGGCCTTTGTAGACATGAAAATTTAGATTGGGAGTGCAATTATACTAAAAACAAACGGGGCTAAAAATGATAATATCAGGCTTGGATGGAAACACAATTGCACCAGGAAGCGAAAATCTACTGCATTTCAGAAAGAAGCTTTTTGCCTTCGGCTTTTAAGTTAGCATCATCTGGCGTTCTGTTAGGTAATTTCACAAGTTTATTAAGTACTTCAATGGCTTTGGCCGGTTTGTTATCAAACCTATATGCTTTAGCGAGATCGAGAGAATTGACAACAAAATAAGGTTCAAGTAATCTTGCTTTTTCCATATGCTTTTCTGCATCTTCAATTGTAGCCTCGGGCATTCCTCCAACCAGTACCTTTAAAGCCGCCTTCTTGACACCTGGCATGGTTACCAGGTTGTAATGCCACTTGCCTAAAACATAATTAGCTTTCGCATGATTGGGATTAATAGCAAGTGCTTTATCAGCATATGTTCTGGCGTCTCTTAATTCTGTAACAAGCTTTTTATTTTCTGTTTCAACTTCAGCTAACTTATTTGCAGCCAAAGCTCGTACATAGTTGGCGTCGGCATTGTTGGAATCAGTAGCTAAAGCTTTACCAGCAAAATTCTTACTCGTCTCATAAAAGCCTTTCTTTATTTTTTTATCTTCTTGTCTTGTACCTGCTGCCGCAGATATTTCTGCGCTCCTTAAAAGGGCCTGCATGTTTTTTTCATCTATCGTTAACACCTGTTTATACTTATCAAAAGCATAATCTTCTTTCAATACTTTGTCAAAATTCTGCGCTTCTTTTAAGAGAACATTTACATCCTGCCCAGATACATGGCCGGAGAACAACATCATTACCGCTACAAAAAATTTCATCGTTTAATCTCTTTTTAATTGATAAGTTACCCCTGCTGATCCTTCAAAGTTTTTAATAGGCGGATGTAATTTAAATATAGAAATAGCCACATTGTTCACCACGGAAAATTTGGCAAATATTTCACCAACAATCTCCGTTGCAAGAGTTTCTAATAACCTCGTCGGCTTTTGCATTCGTGCAATGATAATATTATATAAAACAGTATAATCGATTGTTTGGTTAATTGAAACTACCGGAACTTCTGTTGGAAGATATGAAGCAGTAAGTGACACTTCGTACTCTCCTCCTAAAACATCTTCCCCTTCAACTAAACCATGATAACCATATAATTTTACTTGTTTCAGATGAACCTCCATCATATATAAGTGATTTAAAAGGAAATTTAAGCAGCAGGTAAAGGTATATTTTTCACCGCCCTTAATAGGTCTGGGAGCGAACATTAAAAAAGTCCTGAACAAAAGCTCAGGACCTTTAATAACCTTTATTATCTTAATTAATTAAGCTTCATTCGGGCCTTGAACAGAAGCATCATTTCCCCTTTCGACGCGCCTAACAACGGGTGGATTTCTTCTGACTCGCTGGGTTCTGCGATTTTCCTCGCTACGCTTTTTAATTTGCGCTTCATGCTCGCCATGCCATACCTGAAATTTCTCCATGGCAGTAGTCTCATCAAACAAACCAAGCTTGACACCGCGTAAAAGGTGTTTTAGATAAAGCACTCCCTTAAAAGATAGAATTCTTCTAACCGTGTCAGTTGGCTGGGCACCTTTGTGCAGCCAATCTAACGCCTTTTGGCGATCTAACTGAACGGTAGCAGGAACAGTTAAGGGGTTGTAAGTTCCAAGTTTTTGGATAAACTTACCATCTCTGGGTGCACGAGCGTCGGCAATTACTATAAAGTAAAAGGGACGTTTTTTACTTCCGTGTCTTTGAAGTCTCATTTTTACTGGCATCTTAAATAGAAATTTAAATGCGGTTAGAAAATATTGTTATATAACGGGGACGAAGTTATAGGATAACGATTAAAGTCCCAAGATTAATGTAATGGAATTGCACCTGTATGAATGCCAAAAATATTTTTAGGATCGCCCCCTTTTTAATTCTATATACGTAATAATTTTGCAGGCATCCTTTTTGTGCCATCATCTTTTTCAAAAACTGATAAGCAAAAAATAGAATATTTATGTCCAACAGAACCAGATCAATTATTATTTTTTCTTTAGGTGTATTGTTTGGAATTTTAATTATTTCGCAACTTGCTTTTAGAGACAATCAAGAAGAAGAAAAAGCGGGAAAGAAAGCTGGGCAAAGGCAATTTCCTGTTCCTGCGTTACCTGAAGAAATGACTTTTTCGGGTGAAAAAGTACCTCTTGAAAGATGGGAAATAAGAGAAGCTTTTGATCGTGAACTAATATATAATTACAATAATCCCGGTCATATAAGTTATATTCTTAAGCTTTCGAAACGATATTTTCCCATAATTGAAGAGAGATTAAAAGCAAATGGAGTACCGGAGGATTTTAAATATTTATGTGTGGCGGAAAGCAATTTACAAAATCTTACTTCGAGTGTTGGGGCTAAGGGTTATTGGCAGTTTATGAATACGCGCCGATGTTGATGAGAGATATGATATGATTAAATCGACAAATGCTGCCTGTATTTATTTAAAACAGGCATATGCCAGGTTTGGAAATTGGACTGCAGCCGCTGCTTCATACAATTGCGGAATGGGGGGGTATAAAAACCAGTCAACTTTTCAACAGACAAAATATTATTACGATTTGCAGCTACCCGAAGAAACAAATAAATATATTTTTAGAATACTAACTTTTAAATACCTAATGAGTAATTCTAAAGAGATGGGCTTTATGGTAGATGACACTAACGGCTATAAGCCTTTTAGCATAAGAACCGTTACTGTAAACTCATCAATTCCAAATCTTGCCCAATGGGCATTAAATAATGGAACAACTTATAAAATGGTTAAGCTTTTAAACCCATGGTTAAGATCAAAATCATTATCAGTTACAGGAGCTAAGAGTTACGAAATTAAATTACCCGATGATAAATAATTTTAGATTATTTGTTCGATGCTCTTTTGGAGGTGTTTTGAAAAATTTTCTTTCTGAGTCCTGAAACCTGGTGAAAAAATCTAAATTATTTCCTTCCTCCCATACCCATCCCGGGCATTTTTCCCATTCCCATAGGCATTTTATTCATCATCTTCATCATTTGCTTCATTTGCTCAAACTGTTTCATAAAGGCATTCACGTCAGAAATGTCTTTACCACTTCCTTTTGCAATACGTAGCTTACGACCTGCATTTATTTCGTCAGGATTAGCTCTTTCATAAGGAGTCATACTTTTTATCATTGCTTCTATTCCTTTAAAAGCGTCATCACTTATATCAACATCTTTTATTGCCTTGCCAACACCAGGTATCATTGCCATCAAGTCTTTTAAGTTACCCATCTTTTTAATCTGCTGTAACTGGTCTAAAAAATCCTGGAAGTCGAACTGGTTCTTTCGAATTTTCTTCTCCAGTTTTTTTGCTTGTTCTTCGTCGTACTGGTCCTGCGCTTTCTCTACCAGGGTGGTAATGTCACCCATGCCCAAAATACGCTGAGCCATACGTTCAGGGTAAAATACATCCAGCGTATCAAGCTTCTCTCCACTGCTTACAAACTTAATAGGCTTCTCCACTGTATACTTGATAGAAAGTGCAGCACCACCCCGCGTATCACCA
>MWVX01000456.1_pt1 | contig 12822 bp, 11 predicted proteins | sample 1047311 | NCBI WGS metagenome assembly MWVX01 (sample SAMN06349984, study PRJNA376086) | soil metagenome | isolation source: MtG-4 sample Antarctic (ecotone) soil | place: Antarctica | collected 2015-01-13 | reverse complement strand
GAGGCTATTTTTTTGATGTATGCAATTTGCCCAAGGTGGTAAATATCATGCTGAATTAAACCGTGTAATAATTTCCGAAAATTATATTTTCTTTCATCCACAACTTTTTCGAGCAAGCTTTCCTCTTGATTTTCTAATAAATTAATAATCTCATTTTGCGTTTCCTGCAGGCGAATTAATCCTTGCTTCCACAACGTTGTATTTGAATGATCTAATTGCCGCCAGTCGGTTTGTTCAAAATATTTCAGGCTTTTTTCCAGAGATGGTTGCAACCGGGTAATGGTAAATTCACGCCAGGTGATAATATGCCATACCAGTTCTAAAATGCTGTGTTCTCCTGCCGGTTTTTGAAATGCATCTTGCTCACTTACCTCGCTCAATAATTCTTTCACATTTCTTCCAAACCAGGGTTCGCCTTCATAAGCATCTTTTAACTGTGCAATTAGAAATAGTTTCTCTTTCTCCATAGTAATTATTTTTTTGGTTAGCTTAATCCACCCAAATCAAGTTCATACTATTTACTTAAATACATGCTCCTATCCTTATACAATTGTCTGAAATAAGGATCGCGAAGGTCTTTTATAAATCGGATAGCCTCGCCTGTACTTTTCATTTCAGGTCCTAATTCTTTACTTACACCTGGAAACTTATCAAAAGAAAAAACAGGCTCTTTAATCGCAAATCCCTCCAATTTTTTTTCATAAGTAAAATCAGTGACTTTGTTTTCACCCATCATTACTTTAGTGGCTATATTCAAATAAGGGATGCCGTATGCCTTGGCAATAAACGGAGTTGTACGTGAAGCCCTGGGATTGGCCTCTATTACATATACTTTTCCATCCTTGATGGCAAATTGAATATTGATCAACCCTTTAATATTTAATGCTCTTGCAATTTTTTCAGCGTAGAATTCCATAGTTGTTACCGTAATGGGCGTAAGGTTAAATGCAGGTAGAACAGCATTGCTGTCGCCGCTATGAATACCTGCGGGTTCAATATGTTCCATCACACCCATTACATGAAAATTCTCTCCGTCAAAAATCCCATCAATCTCTGCTTCCTGGCAACGATCTAAAAAATGATCAATCAATATTTTATTATCAGGAAGATGTTTTAATAAACTAACGACTGCTTTTTCCAATTCATCATCATTAATAACAATACGCATACGTTGGCCACCCAATACATAACTCGGACGAACTAGTACAGGAAACCCTACTTTTTTTGCAACATTCACTGCATCATCCACATTCAACGCTGTGCCATATTCGGGATATGGAATATCAAGTTCCTTAAGCATATCACTAAAGCGGCCACGATCTTCGGCAATATCCATATTATCATAAGAAGTACCAATGATCCTGATACCTTTTTCATGCAGTCTTTCAGCCAGCTTAAGTGCGGTTTGCCCACCCAATTGTACAATTACACCTACTGGTTTTTCATGCTCGATTATCTCCCACAAATGTTCCCAGAAAACGGGTTCAAAATAAAGCTTATTAGCTACGTCAAAATCAGTGGAAACAGTTTCAGGATTGCAATTGACCATAATGGCTTCGTAACCACATTCTTTTATGGCTAACAAACCATGCACACAACAATAATCAAATTCTATCCCTTGCCCAATGCGGTTTGGCCCGCTACCAAGAACAATGATCGCCCCCCTATCCGCCTTAGGCTGAGGAATGTCCACCGCACCTGGCTCGCTTTTTTGAGAAACTTTTGATTCATTGTAAACTAAGCCAGGCAAGGGCTGTGCATCAGCCGCTCCATCCTTGGGGGGGAAGGGGGCAGTATTTTCAAAAGTGCTATAGAAATAAGGTGTTTTAGCTTCAAATTCAGCACTGCAGGTATCTACCATTTTATAAACACGGGTAATTCCTGCTGCTTTTCTTTTTTCATAAATTTCCTCGTCACTTCCGTCTCCAATTATTTTGCTTATCTGCTCATCGCTAAAACCATGAATTTTTGCATTCTTCAGTAATTCCAGTGGAAGATTTTCCAGCTTAAATTTTTCTAATTCTTTTTCAATGTTACATATCTTTTGAATTTCGTATAAAAACCAGCGATCTATACCATTAGTAGCCTTAGAGATAGTGCCAACGGAAATACCGGCCATTAGTGCATCTTTAATCCTGAATATCCTATCCCATTTTGGCGTTTTTATATATTCTAAAATTTCTTCCGCATGCATCAGGCTTTTACCATAATAGCCTAAACCAATAGCGTTATTTTCCAAACTCTGACAAGCTTTTTGCACAGCTTCGGTAAAGCTTCTGCCTATAGCCATCACTTCACCTACACTTTTCATTTGAAGCCCTAATGTATCATTAGCGCCTTTGAATTTATCAAAATTCCATCTTGGAATTTTGACGATCACATAATCCAGGGCTGGTTCAAAATAAGCTGAAGTTGTTTTTGTAATTTGATTTTGCAACTCATCCAACCTAAAACCAAGGGCAAGCTTAGCTGCAATCTTGGCAATAGGATAACCAGTAGCTTTTGATGCAAGTGCAGAGGAGCGGCTTACCCGTGGATTGATTTCAATAGCAATAATTTCTTCTGTATCCGGATTCAATGCGAACTGCACATTACATCCGCCGGCAAAATTTCCAAGGTCCCGCATCATCATAATTGCGGTATTACGCATTAATTGAAACGCAGTATCACTCAAGGTCATAGCCGGTGCAACAGTAATAGAATCACCGGTGTGAACACCCATCGGATCAAAGTTCTCCACTGTGCAAATAATCACCACATTATCTGCAGCATCACGCAATAATTCAAGTTCAAATTCTTTCCAGCCCAACACGGCTTTTTCTACTAACACTTCATGTATTGGTGATGCCTGCAATCCGCGGGTAAGTGCTTCATCCAGTTCACTTACATCATGTACAAATCCACCTCCTGTTCCACCCAGTGTAAAAGATGGGCGTATCACCAGGGGAAAACCAATTTCCTGTGCAAATTCTTTCCCTTCTAAAAAAGAATTGGCAGTTTTAGCAAGTGCAACCGGAACACCTAACTGTATCATCCATTGCCTGAACTTTTCCCTGTCTTCAGCTTTGTCAATGGCTTTAATGTCCACACCGATTAGTCTTACATTATATTTTTCCCATACACCTAAATCTTCGGCCTCTTTTGCCAGGTTTAATGCTGTTTGCCCTCCCATAGTTGGCAGCACTGCATCAATATCATTTTCTTCTAAAATTTTTTCAATACTTTCAACAGTTAATGGCAGTAGATACACCCTGTCAGCCATGATGGGGTCGGTCATGATAGTCGCAGGATTGCTATTGATGAGTATAACTTTTACCCCTTCTTCGCTAAGACTTCGGGCTGCCTGAGTACCTGCGTAATCAAACTCACAAGCCTGGCCGATAATAATAGGGCCGGAACCAATAATGAGTACGGATTTTATGGATCTATCTTTGGGCATATTCAAGTTTGCAGTTTATGAGTTCGCAAGTTCACAGGTTCAGAAGTTTAGAATTTGAAGAATGAACTTGTGACTATTGGAACTGGTGAACTTTTCTTAAGTTCATAAAAAAACCGGGTTAAGTTACCCGGGTTGCAAAACTAAGTGAAAGACAATATGAAATAAAAATAAAAAAGAAGCCATCCCAGACTTTGAAATGGCCTCTGCTAACCTAACACTGATCTATCCTTGATTATAAGTGTTCTGATCAAAATTACTACTGGCTTGCTGATTATCACTTTTTTTACCAAAAACCCCTTTCAGTTGACCTAAATTCTCATCAACAAATTTTTTTCCTTTGTTTTTAAGATCTTGTTTCTCCAGTTCACTCATTTTTGAATACTTATAATACCCAAAAGCAGCTAATCCTGCTAAAAGTAATGGGCCTAAACCTCTACGTGCCATAATATATATTTTTAATGATTAATAAATTGCTGCTAAGCAGTAGTACAAACAAATAAAATATCGTACCGGAATTTTTTATGCATTTTGTAGGTTTAAACCCGCTTTCAATATCTCTCATCAAGCCAATAAACAAGAAAAAACTTAATTGTGGGAAATAAAGCCAACAATTATTACCACAAAACCTCGAACAAAATGTATCGTGCCCGAATTCTATAGCAAAAAAATTACCTGGCCATTTACAAAATCCAAAAGGGGGTATGACATAGAATAAGGATTGATAAGTATTTTGCACTTCCAAAAGAAGTCCACGGAATGATGAGAGTTAGTGTCTGTTTTATTTTTTTTACCTTTTTCTATTCATTTCCTACAGTTGGACAGGAAAAAGTTTATCCAAAAGGTTATTTTAGAAATCCATTAAATATACCAATGCAACTGGTGGCCAACTTTGGTGAGTTACGTACTAACCACTGGCACATGGGTTTAGATATTCGAACTCAACAAAAAGAAAACTTACCTGTTTATGCAGCAGCAGAAGGATATGTAGCAAAAATAAAAATTGAGCCTAATGGTTTTGGAAGAGCTATTTATATTAATCATCCAAACGGCTTCACCACTTTATATGCACATCTTAATAATTTTTACCCAGCTTTAGAAAATTGGGTGAAAGAACAGCAATATACATTAGAATCATGGGCAATAGAACTAACCCTTCCTCCTTATTTATTTCCGGTGTCTAAGGGCCAATTTTTTGCTTACAGCGGAAATACCGGTGGTTCACAAGGTCCGCATGTACATTTTGAAATACGAGATTCAAAAACCGATGTATGCCTGAATCCCTTGTTGTTTGGTATGCCTGTGATAGATAATGTTCCCCCGACCTTAAGCCGCCTGGCTATGTACGACAGAAATTTAAGTGTTTATGCACAGCCTCCGCAATTATTACCTGTAAAAAAAACAGGTGGACTTTATGGATTAACAAAGGGAAACACGATAAAAACGGGTACCGACAAATTAAGTTTTGCTGTTGCCGCTGTTGATAGATTTACAGGTTCTGGCAATAATAATGGTATTTACAGCGCTAAAGTATTCAAGGATGATGTTTTACAATCTGCTTTTACACTCGATAACATTAGCTACGATGAAACCCGGTATATGAATGCCCAAATAGATTATCGCTATAAAACTGTGGGAGGATCGTACCTGCAACACCTGAGCCGAATGCCTGGTGATAAAAGTTCTGTTTACACTCCAACTGCAACACAAGGCGTCATTAACTTATATGATACTATTCCCCACGATATAAGGATTGAATTGAGAGATGCAGCACAAAATGTATCCATAGTTCAGTTTAAAATACAATATGATTTAACGCTTCACAAATCAGTAAATACACCAGGAGAAAAATTAATACCAAACTATGTATCTATTTTTGAAAAAGATGAATTTGAACTCTTTGCCACCGAACGTACTTTTTATGATACGGTAACTGTTTCATATAGCAAAAATGAAATTATTCCTCAAAATGCCATTTCACCAGTTCATCGCTTTCTAACTGATGCTATACCAGCACATGATTCAGTGACAGTCCGCATTTTATCAGAACGCAATTTGACGGCTGCTGAAAGAAACAGAACTATTATTCAAAATATTTCAGGAACACGTAAAACAGTGCAAAAAGCAAAGTGGGGAAGTGACTGGGTGCTGGCTAAGTTTAGGCAATTTGGAAGTTTCCAGGCTTTTATAGATGATGAACCTCCTTCCATTAATCCACCCGGCACAGGCGATATAATTAATTTACAAAAGGCTACACGTATTGTTTTTACACCAAAAGATAATTTAAATGTTATTAAAAATTTCAGAGCAGAACTAAATGGGCAATGGTTACGATTTACAAATGATAAGGGCAAAACATGGATTTATAAATTTGATGAAAAATTCCCGCATGGTGAGCATCAACTAAAAGTTATTGTTGAAGATGTTGCCGGAAATATTACAACAAAAATTTGGAATGTAAAACGGTAGGGATTTGCCAATGGCAAATCCCTACACAATAAAAAAATCATGGCTACTCATTTAGTGGCAGGGAAAAAAGCACCAGATTTTACAGGCACGGGCCAGGACGGAAATATATTATCATTAAGCAATTTTAAAGGTGGTAAAGTGATACTTTTTTTTTATCCCGAGGATGATACACCAACTTGTACTATACAAGCTTGTAACCTGAGAGATAATTATACTGCTTTACAAAAAGAAGGTTTTACTGTTATTGGTGTAAGCCCCAACGATGAAAAAAGCCATCAAAAATTTAAAACAAAGTTTGACCTTCCATTTACACTAATTGCAGATCCGCAACATAAAATCATAAAAAGATATGGTGTATGGGGAGAAAAAAATTTATATGGCAGAAAATATTTGGGGCTTCATCGTACAACATTTGTAATTGATGAAAAAGGAATAATTAAAAAAATCTTTTTACGGCCCAATAATAAAGCACATGCAGCAGAAATTTTGATATAAGTTTTGCATATATTATTTTAGAGTAAATCCTTATCTATGAAAAAACTTTTATTGTCGATATTAATAATCAGTTTCTTTAAGTTACAAAAAGAATCTCCTTGTTAAATCATTGTTCGTTAGAATTGCATAAGCTGATGTAGTGCTATCAGTAATTAAATAACCCACTCTACTTCCCCCACATCAAACAATTCTTCTGTACCATGTTCTGTTATTAATTGACCTGTTGACGATACTCCCTTTATTAATGCTTCAAAAATTCTATTTCCTTTTTTAAGTTTAACCCACTTATTGCTTTTATAAAGATGTTGATGATAGTTCTCCACGATAGAAATTGGATCTACTTTCAACATTTTATAATAGCTCTCTAAAACATTACACATTTCTTTTGCTATTGAAAGAACATTAAATTCTTTTGTGCATATCTGTTTCATTGAAACAGCATTGCGACTAATCTCGTTGAATTTTGTTTGATTAATATTTAAACCAATTCCTACTATAGCAAATTTCCATTGTGTACCCGCAATTATATTTTCAATCAAAATTCCTCCTGCCTTTCTGTCACCCCAGAAAATATCATTTGGCCATTTTACTTTTGTTTCATTGCCGGCGTATTGTTTTAAAAATTGTTGAACACCAACGGCAAAGCACATACTTAACAAAAAAAATTGTGTGAGAGATAAATTTTCCGGCTGAATAATTATACTTAGCGTAATATTTTCACCTTTTTGAGCAATCCATTGTTTGTTTCGCTGCCCCTTGCCTTTCATTTGTTCATGTGCAAATACAACCATTCCATGTTGTGCCAACCCTGCATGAGCTAATGCGGTGGCATAGTTGTTGGTGCTGTCTACCTGCAAAAGTTCAATAAAAGATTGACCAATAGCGCTATGAACAGGCTGCAAGTTGTTTATTTTTGATGCAAAGCTATAATCAAGTTAGTTAATGCAAGATTGGCAACTGGGCATTTTTTTAATTATAAATTAGTTTTGTTTTTGGCACAATTAGATGTTCTCACAAAAAGGAAGAAAACTGTTACCAGGTTAACACGTAATTCTAAGATTTTTAAATCCATTATAAAGGCTATACAAGATAAAAAAGGTGAAAATATTATTTCACTTGATCTACGTAAAATTGATGAAGCCGTAACGGATTTTTTTATTGTTTGCGAAGCCTCCAATCAACCACAAATAAGAGCAATAGCTGATTCCATCATTATGGATGTAAAAAATAATTGTGATGATATTCCTTTTCATCATGAAGGCAAAGAAAAGCTGCAATGGGTATTGATTGATTATGTAAACATTGTCGTTCACATAATGTTGCCAGAAACACGCAGATTTTATAAGCTGGAAGAAATGTGGAGCGACGCTGTCTTGGAAGAGTTCAACTAATGATTAATTCCGATTGTTAAATAATAAAAGTATTTCATTTATTTCCGCTAAAAAGCCATTATTTAGCAGAGTTTCTATATAAATAAACAATGTCAAAAGAACAATATAAACAAGACCCTAAATCGAAGCTTCCTAAATTTACTAACCGTAATAGTGAAGGTGAAAATAATACACCCCGCAAAGGACCTAAATTCAGTATTTATTGGGTATATGCCATCATTTTTGCTGTGCTTATCGGATTTCAACTTTTTAATCCATTTGGCTCAGGTTCTACAGAAATAAACCAGGAGGATTTTGAGCAAATGATGAAAGATGGCGATGTAGCAGAATATACAGTCATCTCGAACCGCAATACTGTAAAGGTAAAACTGAAAAGAGAAGCACTTCAAAAATACGAGGGAAAATTAGGAAAGAGTATTATTACCAATGAGGAAGGCCCGCACACAAATTTCAAAATAGTTTCCGGTGACTCATTTAAAGATGATATGCGGGAATTTTATACTGAGAATGAAAATATTGAAAACGTTGGCAAGGTAGCAACGGAAACAAACTGGTTTAGTCCTATTCTTCAAACCCTTTTACCTATACTCATTTTTATTGGCATTTGGATTTTATTAATGCGCAAAATGGGCGGCGGGGCCGGTGCCGGTGGCGGTCCGGGAGGTATTTTTAATATCGGCAAATCAAAGGCAACACTTTTTGATAAAGGCACAAGGGTTAATATCACTTTTGCTGATGTAGCGGGACTTGATGAAGCAAAAGTTGAGGTGATGGAGATAGTTGATTTTCTAAAAAATCCAAAAAAATATACAGCATTAGGAGGCAAAATTCCAAAAGGAGCTTTATTAGTAGGCCCTCCGGGAACCGGCAAAACTTTGCTTGCAAAAGCCATGGCTGGTGAAGCACAGGTACCTTTTTTTAGCCTGAGCGGAAGCGATTTTGTTGAAATGTTTGTAGGCGTGGGTGCCAGCCGTGTCCGTGATCTTTTTAAACAAGCCCGTGAAAAAGCGCCTTGTGTTATTTTTATTGATGAAATAGATGCCATTGGCCGTGCCCGCGGGAAGAACATGATGATGAGCAATGACGAAAGAGAAAGTACACTGAACCAATTATTAGTGGAAATGGATGGATTTGGTACTGATACTGGTATTATTGTATTAGCCGCTACCAATCGCCCCGATGTATTAGACACTGCCTTACTGAGGCCTGGTCGTTTTGACAGGCAAATTTCTATTGACAAACCAGATCTGGTAGGACGTGAGGCCATCTTTAAAGTTCACCTGATGCCTATCAAGGTTTCAGAAAAATTGGATATTCATAAATTAGCAGAACAAACACCAGGTTTTGCCGGGGCAGATATTGCCAATGTTTGTAACGAAGCAGCACTGATTGCAGCCCGCAAAGGAAAATCAGCCGTGGACATGTCTGACTTCCAGGATGCCGTGGACAGGGTAATTGGTGGTTTGGAAAAAAAGAACAAGATCATTTCACCGGAGGAAAAACGCATTATTGCTTACCATGAAGCGGGTCATGCCATTTGTGGCTGGTACCTGGAGCATGCGTACCCGCTTTTAAAAGTAACTATTGTTCCCAGGGGTACTGCGGCACTTGGCTATGCACAATACACGCCGAAAGAACAATATTTATATAATACCGATCAGTTGAACGACCAGATCTGTATGACCTTAGGCGGGCGGGCTTCCGAAGATATTTTCTTTAATAAAATTTCTACAGGTGCTCAAAATGACCTGCAACAAATTACCCGTATTGCTTATGCAATGGTAACGGTTTATGGTATGAACGATAAGGTAGGGAATGTGAGTTATTATGACCCCCAACAAGACCAGGCATTTACAAAACCTTACTCTGAAGAAACTTCAAAAATTATAGATCATGAGGTAAGATTATTAATTGATGTTGCTTACGAAAGAACTAAAGCTTTATTACAGGAGAAGAAAGCACAGGTAGAACAGTTGGCGGAAGCATTATTGGAAAAAGAAGTGCTTTTTCAAAGTGATGTAGAAACCCTGATCGGCAGGCGTCCATACGAAGAAAAAAAATCATTAGACGTGGAGGATGATATACCCCATCACCATGATGGAGGCATCAGTGAAGGTGTTCCGCCTTATGATCCTAATGTTATTCCTCAGCCGGCTGCACAACAATGATGGTTTCAGCTAAAAATAATATTCTAAAAAAAATACGATTGGCGTTGGAACATCCAACGCCAATTCCTTTTCCAAAAAGCGAAGGAACCAACTCTGTATTTCAGCCTTTAAAGCAAGATATTGTAGTTGAGTTTGCAGAACAGTTTACGCAACTCCAGGGTAAATTTAGTTTTTGCATAGATCAAAAAGAGCTGAGTGAACAATTTAAAAAACTTTGTTACCTGCACCAATGGACAAAAATTTTTTGTGCGGAAGAAAAATGGTTAAGCATTTTACCTCCAAATATTTTGACGGATGATATTATAAACTGCGAGGCTTCTGTTACCAGTTGCGAAGCGCTTGTAGCCCGAACGGGTAGTATTGTCTTAAGTGCTCAAAACAGTGGCCGGATCAACAGTGTATATGCACCAATCCATATTTGTATTGCATTTACTTCGCAATTAAAATATGATATAAAAGATGCACTGCAAGTTTTAAAACAAAAGTATGGACAGCAACTTCCTTCTATGATTAGTTTTGCAACAGGCCCCAGTCGCACAGCAGATATTGAAAAAACGTTGGTGGTGGGTGTACATGGTCCCAAAGAAGTATATTGTTTTTTGGTAGATGATCTTCAGAAATTTTAATTTTGAGCATGCAACAAATAAGAACATATCGAATTGTATTGAAAAAAGAACCTGAAGGAGGATATACTGTTACAGTACCAGCATTACCAGGATGTATAACTTATGGTGAGGATGTTGAAGAAGCTATTACAATGGCAGAAGAAGTTATTGAGTTATACATTGAAGAACTTCAATCAAGGGGAGAAGAAATCCCTGATGATAGCAATACCTTAGAATATTCAATTCACTTGAAAACTGCATGAACCTTTCTCCAAACCACCTGATAGAAATTCTTAAAAGCAAAGGGTGTATATTTAAACGATCTAAGGGTCACATCATATTATTATAATTCCGCTACCTACAAAACCGTATCTGTTCCATTGCATGGTAATAAAGATTTGAAGAAGGAACTCTTCTTTGTTATTCTGAAACAAGCTGGAATACCTAAAGAAGAAATTTAACGATGCAAATTCCCCCAGGTAAAAAAATTTACTTTCTTTCCGACTTTCATTTGGGTGCACCTGACGCCGCATCAAGCCTGCAAAGAGAAAAATTAATTGTTCAATTTCTGAATGATATCAAAGCAAATGCATTTGCCATTTTTATTGCAGGCGATATATTTGATTTTTGGTATGAGTATAAAAAGGTTGTTCCGAAAGGATATGTGCGGTTATTGGGAAAACTTGCGGAACTAACAGATGCAGGAATAGCCATTTACCTTTTCGTTGGCAATCATGACATGTGGATGAAAAACTATTTTCAAAAACAGTTAGGTATACCTGTTTATTTTGAAGTGAAGGATTTTATTATTAATGGGAAAAAAATTCATATCGGGCATGGAGATGGTATAGGCCCGGGCGATCATAAATATAAATTGTTGAAAAAAGTATTTCGAAATCCTGCAAGCCAATGGCTTTTTGGCCTGCTGCCTGCCACCATGGGGATAGGGCTGGCAAATTATTTCAGTAGCAAAAGCAGGCAAGCTACAGGCATCACAGAGGAGAATTTTTTAGGCGAAGCAAACGAATGGCTTATTACTTACAGCAAAGAAGTACTCAAAGAAAAAAAAATTGACTATTTTATTTTTGGACATAGACATTTACCCATAGACTTTCGTCTATCTAACGAAAGCCGGTATATTAACTTAGGGGACTGGATCAATTATTATACGTATGCCGTTTTTGATGGCAATGAATTAACACTAAAATCTTATACCGGCCAGGAAGCTAAAATTGTAAAAAACTGGTGAAATACTTTCTTCCAATACTATTGTTTGTTTCTACTGTCCATGCACAGAAAGACAGCAATTTTCATTTGGTAAAGTCAATAAGGCTTCAAGCCACTGATTTTGCTTTAGATAATTTGAATAATCTTTATGTTTTAAGCGCCACGGATCAATTAAAAAAATTTAACGAAGCCGGAGATTCAATAGCAGTATATAATGATGTAAGAAGATTTGGGAAATTATATTCTATTGATGTATCAAACCCACTTAAAATTTTACTCTATTATAAAGATTTTTCTACTATCGTAATTTTAGATCGTTTACTTTCCGCAAGAGGTTCAGTGGATTTGCGTAAGCAGAATATTGCACAAGCCACCGCCACGGGTTCTTCGTATGATAACAACATCTGGATATTTGATGCCATTGATAATAAGCTGAAAAAAATAGACGAAAAGGGCAATCTTCTTTTAGAGACAATTGATTTCAGAACCGTTTTTGAAGAACCGTTTGCACCACAAAAAATTTTCGATATTAATGGCCTGGTGCATTTGTACGATTCGGCTGTTGGTTTGTTATCTTTTGATCACTATGGTTCTTTTCAAAAAAAATACCCATTAACTAAATGGCAAAACATTAATGTATTTGATAAGAATATTACAGGGATATATAATAACAATATCATTTCGTATAATACATCCAACTTCATGCAAAAACAATATCAGTTTCCATCTTCATTCGGATCTTTTAACCAATACATAATTGGCAACACACGTCTTTTTACATTATCAAAAGATTCAGTAAACATTTATAACTTCCGGTTTTAGCATGTGCAAAGAGTGCCACGGTGAAGAAAGTTCAGAATTTATCTGGCTTTTATAACCGGGGCACGCTTAATAAGTGATTAATAGAATATCAAACTATTTTTAAACAGTTTCGTAGTAAGTAATTTTATTTCAAAAGACAGGAATGAATAATTTTTTAGGACAGGTTATATTAAGTAATACTATTGGAGATTGGTTATGGACAGCGGGAA
>MWVX01000455.1_pt1 | contig 12823 bp, 6 predicted proteins | sample 1047311 | NCBI WGS metagenome assembly MWVX01 (sample SAMN06349984, study PRJNA376086) | soil metagenome | isolation source: MtG-4 sample Antarctic (ecotone) soil | place: Antarctica | collected 2015-01-13 | reverse complement strand
AAAAGATATGCCAAGAGTCTGTTCCGAATCGGTTTGGATGCCTTACAAAATGCGTTGTTCAATCGGCATCAATCAAAGAAAGAAAAACAGTTACAGCGATTTATTGAACTACTGTCGTGTGCTTAGTTTCCAACTACGGATTAAAAACGCTAAAGGCGAATATCTTTTTTCCGGTGGTCGTGGCGGCTTTGATACTAATAAGCCAATTGTAAAGCTAAATAACGCGCATTACGGCACAATGAAAAGGGCAAAAACCCGTAACTTTCGTATATATGATTTAAGGCATACCTTTGCCTCCAGAATGGCAATGGCAGGTGTTGACCTTGTAACGCTTGCTGCATTACTTGGACATAGTAGAGTTCAGATGGTTATGCGATACGCTCATCCGGTCGAAGAGCATAAAATCGAAGCTATTCATAAACTTGAGAACTACAATAATACAAAACAAAAGGCGGCTTAAACTGAAAAAGGTAGGCACAAATATGGACACAAGACTATTTCTGAAATATTAATTGGCTTTTGACTTGTGGCTGTAAATAATTGTAAATAAAAGAGAAATTTGGAGGCGGCGATCGGAATCGAACCGATGAATAAAGCTTTTGCAGAGCTCTGCCTTACCACTTGGCTACGCCGCCGATTTTGAAAGGATAAAGAATAAAGGCGAAGGGATAAAGTGAAAACAATTCCTTGGCTTTTCTCCTTTCTCCTTTCGCCTTTACGCTTTTAATCTTGGAGCGGGAAACGAGATTTGAACTCGCGACTTCGACCTTGGCAAGGTCGCGCTCTACCACTGAGCTATTCCCGCGCTGCAAATGATAATTCTACAAACTAAGAATTTTTTGTCAAGCCGGAGAAGATTATTTGCCGTCGGCAGTGATGTCTTTGATAAAGCCCCAATCACCGCTCGGACTGATTTTAATGTTGCCGATGCGTTTGTTTGATACGACCATATGAGCCGGATACCACAACGGAAACATCGGAACTTCATTACTAATTATTTCCTGCGCCTTGAAATACAATTGTTTGGCTTGCCCGCGGTCGAGTGAACTAAATGCTTGTTCAATAATTTTATCAACTTCCGGATTGCTATAACGACTTCGGTTACAGCAACTGACTTTGTTTTTTTCGTTCGGAATTTTTCTGGTCGTGAACAAATCGTTAAGAAAAATAGGGTCTTGATTGCCGCCGACCCAGACGCCGGTATTCATCTGAAATTGCCCTTGAGCAATTTGCTGCCGCAAAACATTCGGTTCTAAAGTTTCAATTTCAAAATTTATACCGATGTCTTTGAGCGCGTTTTGAATGACTTGCGAATATTGGCTAAAGGCTACATTGCCGGCGGAAAATTTAAATTTAATCGGTTCACCCTTATAACCTGATTCTTGCAGAAGTTGTTTCGCTTTTGCAGAATCAAAGCTGTATTTTGTGCCGGGGTTATATGCCCAGGATTCGACGGGTAAAATCGAATGAGCGATGGTTGCTTGTCCGAAAAGCAATTCATTAATAATTTTTTCACGGTCAATTCCATAAGCAATTGACTGCCGTAATTTTATATTATTTAACGGTGCAGATTGTGTATTGAATTGTAGGTATTGAATGTTCGAGCCGTTAAATTGCTCGACTTTTAAGTTAGGATTATTGTCTAAGGATTTTAACGTATCGGGCGAAAGATTTGTCGGAAGCGGCGCAATGTCAACGCCGCCGCTCTGCAATTCGGCTTGTAAAGAATTGGCATCGGTTACTGTTTTGACCCGAATTTTCTGCACTTTTGGTGCGCCGTCCCAATACTCTGAATTAGCTGCAAGTTCGACGATATTTTGCGATTGGTCGAAATTAACGAACTTAAACGCGCCGGAGCCGACCGGCTGATTTTTTTGTTGACCTACCGTTCCTTCTGGAATTATTGGAATAGCTACTAGATTTGATAAAAGCTGGTTCTGAAGAGTCGCGCGACTTAAAGTGAAAACTACGGTTTCAGCATTTGGCAAATCTATTGAAACAATGTGTGGAACTCTTTTATCGTCAACCGTGTCTGAAAATGCGCCGGACTTAAATCCATTACTTTTGAATAACTCGTCGAAGGTATATTTGACATCGGCGGATGTAAATTTTTTTCCGTTATGAAATGTAACATTGTCCCGTAATATAAAAGTGATAACTTTACCTTCCTGCGACGGTTGGATTTCCTTTGCTAATTCTCCAATATACTCAAACTTTTCGTTTTTTTTAACCAATGAGTTGAACATTAAATTTCGTACTCTTTCCGCTGCCGAATCCGAGGCTGTAGAAGTTAAAGTATCAAATGAAGAAAATTTCTCCGGCAAAGCGACGGTAACATATTCATTGTTTTTTGTTCGACAGGAAATTGAAAAATTAAGACAGATAAAAATAAAAACTATAAACATTTTTTGCAAAATTATTTATCCTCCAGAAATTTTTGTTGGGATATGGTTTCTGATAAAAATTGTAGGCGTTCTGAATCGAAAGGCAAAGGTGGTTCTAGAGAAGATTTTACTAGTGCAATTCGTTCCAAAGATTCGTCAATTCTCGATTCGGAAATTTCTCCTTCTTTGACGGATTCTAAAACCGCATAAAAACCCTCGCGGATTGAGTCGGCGTTCGCGCAGATTGCTAACATATCAACGCCGGCTGCAATCGCCATTTGGCAGGCTTCACCAATTCTATAATTTTTAACAATTGCGCCCATTTCCAAATCATCGGTAACTGCTAAATTTTGAAAACCTAATTCTTCGCGTAATAATCTAGTAACAATGTTAAAACTCAGTGAAGACGGTAAAAGTTTGCCACTCTTAGCCATTTCCTGCAAGTCAAACATCGGATAAATAGCGTGGGCAATCATTACAAATTTGATGTCGTTTGTTTGGAAAAGTTGCTGATAAGGTACCAGATCATTTTCAAATAACTCATTCCGCGAAAGATTAACGTTTGGTAATTCATCGTGTGAATCAATTGTGCTTGCCCCAAGTCCAGGAAAGTGTTTAAGACAACCCAAACAACCGCCGTCCTGTAATTTTTTCAGATATTCACCGGCAAATTCAGCAACATACTTTTTTGAATTTCCAAAAGTTCGAGAATAAAGTCCATTGTCGAATTTTTCGCGGTTAGAGTTGATAACATCAACAACGGGCGCAAAATTCATATTAAAACCTAAAATTCTAATAACTTCAGCCGTTATAGTTGCAAAATTTTTAGCGTGTTCAATCGTCTTAAATGAATTCGGCGCAGGCATCGGCGCGATAATTTTTCGCAGGCGGTCAACTCTGCCGCCTTCTTGGTCGAGGCTTATAAAAGGCTGGATTGCTAAACATCTGCGAATATCATCCGACAGTTGGCGCGTTTGCGGTGCTTCACGGATATTTCTAGTAAAGAGGCAAACACCGCCGGGCGAAATTTCTATCAGGAGATTTTTTGTTTCTTCATCAAAGGCGGTGTTGGAAATTCCGATAAAAAATAATTGACCGATTTTTTTTTCTATGGGCAAATTTAAAAAACATTCAAACATAATAAAACTAAGAATAATGATAATAATATTGAAGTAATTTATCAGGTGTCTAGATGCCGACTGTTAACGCCATACTTGAAACTGAAATAGTAATTATTCTAAATTATTCGTCTTTGAAGCTCATCCAAAAACTCTTTAGCTTCCTTTTCAGACATTTCGCTAATTTTTAAAGCGCGCAATTCATCAATAACATTTTCATTGGTGATTGCAAATAATGAAAATTGAGATGCCAATCTGCTTTGTGAAGCGCGTCCAACAGCTGCGTCTAGTGCGTCGCTTTTTTGTTTAACCTCAGAGAAAACAGCCAATTCGTATTGTTCGAGTTTAGCTAAAACGGTTTTTGCACGCGCAATCGTTTGGGCGGGAAGTCCGGCTAGTTGTGCGACCGCGATGCCGTAGGATTTCGACGCTTTTCCTTTCTTTAATTTATGAAGAAATACAACTTGATCGTCTCTTTCAGCTGCCATTACTTGATAATTTTTCGCGCCCGGGAGATTTTCCGCTAATTCCGTTAATTCGTGATAATGCGTTGCGAAAAGCGTTTTCGCTGAATGTTCCGGCGAATTATGCAGATATTCGGCGACCGCCCAAGCAATCGAAAGTCCGTCGAAGGTAGATGTTCCGCGTCCGATTTCGTCTAATAAAATCAAACTCCTCGGCGTAGCGTTGTGCAAAATCGTCGCCGTTTCAGTCATCTCAACCATAAATGTCGAACGACCCGAAGCCAAATCGTCGGACGCACCAACTCGGGTCCAAATTCTATCTATAATCGGAAGTCTTGCAGAGAGAGCAGGCACGAACGACCCGGTTTGCGCGAGAATCTGTATGAGCGCGATTTGCCGCAGCATTGTAGATTTTCCGCCCATATTCGGTCCGGTTATAATTAACAAACGGTCGGTCGAATTATTCATCTGCAAATCGTTTGGAATAAATGTTTCCGAACTAAACGCTTCGACTATGGCGTGTCTGCCGTCTTTAATTTCAATTTCATCACTGTCGTGCAAAATTGGTGCAGTATAATTTCGCCTGGTGGCAACTTCAGCCAAACTTGCCAAAGCATCTAAAGTCGCCAAAGCGCGGGCGGTAGATTGTAGATTTTTCGTTTCCTTTTGAACTTCAGAGCGGATTTGGAGAAAAATTTCAGTCTCAAGTTCTTTAATTTCTTCTTCTGCTCCTAAAATTTTTGTTTCCCAATTTTTTAATTCAGATGTGGTGTATCGTTCAGCGTTGGTCAAAGTTTGACGGCGTTCGTAATCTGTCGGAACGCGTGAGACGTTACCCTTAGATATTTCAATAAAATACCCAAACACATTATTAAATTTAATTCTCAGGTTATGAATACCAGTGCGTTTTTTTTCTTGCTCCTCGAATTGGGCAATAGTCTGTTTAGCCGAACGAGAGATGTTTCTCAATTCATCTAAATCTAAATTATAACCTTCACGAATTACGCCGCCGTCAGCGATGTTGATTGGCGATTCATCTGAAATTGCATTGGTAATTAATTCTTGAATGAAGGGAAGTTCAAATATGTTTTCACTTAAAACTTGAAGTAAAAGGCTCTGTGCATCCGATAACGAAAGATTTATTGATGGTGTTTTTGAAAGAGAACGGTTGAGAGCCAATAAATCTCTTGGCGACGTAGTACCTAGATTCAACCTACCAACCAACCTTTCCAAATCAGAGATTTCCTTTAACAAAAGACGAATTTTGTCTCTCAGAATTGAATCGGTTAATTCAGCGACTGCTAGGAGCCGAGTTTTAATTTCGCTTTGCCTGATTGACGGGCGAAGAAGCCAAGAGCGCAACAATCGTGCGCCCATTCCGGTAACTGTTTCATCAATTACTCTGAGAAGCGTGTGCTTATTTTTTTCGTTGTGAGATTCGATAATTTCTAGATTCCTTAAAGTAACGGCATCTAAAATCATAAACTCATTTGTTTCAAAGTAGGTTAAATCTGCGATATGTTCGGCAGTTGCGCGTTGTGTCTCCTGAGCATAATTTAGACAAGCACCTGCAGCACGAACTGCTTCCGATTTATTTTCCAAACCAAAACCAGATAAATCTTTAACCTTAAACTGACGTTTTAAGACGGTTTCGCAATCGTCAACTTGGAAAAGCCAATCGTCCAATGCCGTCAAAGTTGTCGTAAATTTATTAGAGTTTGCTGGGTTTATCGAAACTACATTGCTCGAAGCAGAAAAATGTTGTTGAGACAAATTAACAAAAGAATTCTCAATCAATTTTTGTAGAGATTGGGGGAAAAGAAGTTCGAGTGGAGAGTAACTTTCAATATCAGCCGTAATTTTTGACCAAGCATTGAGACCGGAAATTTGCGTGGCTGTAAATTCCCCGGTCGAAAGCTCCAAAAAAGCCACGCCGAAATTTTCGCCCGCGCCGCAGACAGATGCTAAATAAACTGATTCATTCGATTCGACAATCTGCGAATCAAGCGCCGTGCCGGGCGTGATGACGCGGACAACTTCGCGGCGGACAAGTTTGATGTCTTTGCCTGCCGCTTCGGTTTGTTCGCAGATTGCCACTCGAAAGCCTTTTTTGACGAGCTTTGAAATATAGCCGGCAGCCGAATGATGCGGAACGCCGCACATCGGAATCGGGTTTTTTGTGTCCTTGTGGCGGGCGGTGAGTGTAATGTCGAGTTCGCGTGCGCCGACAATTGCATCGTCGTTAAAAAGCTCGTAAAAATCTCCCAGACGGAAAAAAAGTAAAGTTCCAGGGTATTGTTTTTTGATTTCGAGATATTGCCGAAGCATCGGTGTAACGTTTTCCATAAATGAATGAGCAGGCAATTTTATCTTTAAACGGTAAATTAAAAAACTGTAATTTTGGAAAGTCTTTAAACTACAACTTTTTAACCATATTTGCTAGAATGACTTTTTCCAAATTATTTTGATACAATGAAACGGCGGTAATTAAAAATAAACTTTTACGAATGAATCTGAATCAAAGGCCTAAAATTCCTTTCCCTGCATATAAATGATTTTGGAGTATTAACTTATGAAGGTAATAAAAACTTTGACGGTATTTTGTGCCGCCGTAATCTTAAACGGTTTTTTCATAAACAGCGTTTTTGGACAAAACACAGAAAGTTCACAAACGTTTGAAAAGAAAGCGGGCGTCATTCAAGAAAAGGTCGGCGATGATTCTACAGATAAACAAATTCTCGCCCAACAAAAAGCTGACGAAAAGTATCGAATTGGTTTTCAGGATACTTTGGAGATTCAGGTTTTCAGGCATCCGGAGCTTTCGCAAGTCGTCAGCGTTAGTCCGGACGGCACAATTTTAATGCCGCGAATTGATAAACCGATTATCGCCGTATGTAAAACCGAAAGAGAATTAAGAGAAACAATCGGTGCGCTTTATAAAAATTATCTGCGTAATCCGTTCGTTAATGTGCGGGCGGTTGAGCAGCGTTCACAACCGTTTGCGGTCATCGGCGCGGTTGAAAAGCCGGGAAATTTTTTCTTAAATAGAAAAATTAGACTGCTTGAACTGTTAGCTTTTGCCGGCGGACCTGATGTTGAAAAAGCCGGAGCGAAAATTCAAGTCGCGCGAGTCGGCAATACTGCCGGCTGTGCCGAAGCAGATGGAATTAATGATAAAGTAGTATTTCTCAGCTATAAGGTAAAAGATGTAATGTCTGGGGATATTAATCCGTGGATGGAGCCAGGCGATATTGTTTCCGTATTAGTAGCTGAAGAAGCGTATGTTACCGGCAATGTTATCGAGCCGGCGACCGTATCGCTTAGAGAACCGATGACATTAACCCAAGCCATTGCTAAAGCGGGCGGGATAGCAAGGGAAGCTAAAACAAGCAAAATAACAATTCAGAGACAGGGAGCGGACGGCATCGCAAAAACCGAGACGGTTTATGATTTGAAGGACATTATAGCTAAAAAAGTAGATGACCCGATTTTGCAGGCAAACGATATTGTTAATGTTCCGAAAGATGGTGTTAAATCAATCCGCAACCAATTTCTTAAAGCGATTACCGGCGGTATAGGAAACATTTTCTATAAAATCCCATAGTTTTTTCTATGAAAGATACGAGAGAAATTATCCACAAACAAATGGAAACGGTCGAGATTGAACGTCCGTTTGAGCCGCAAATTCCGACGATTAACGGCAGCTACGGGGCGTATCGAGAAACCGGCACGCAAGACGGTTTCCAGCTCGTTAATTATTGGCGGATAATCCGCAAAAGATTTTGGCTGGTCGTCGGAATTGCCGTTCTTGTAACTACCTTAACGGCGATTTATATGGCTCGGAAGCCGAACATCTATCAATCGAGAGCAATTATTCAAGTGGATTTAGAGCAAGCAAATCCTGATTTGGTAGTTACTGACCGCCGTTTGCCGATGTCAACCCAAGACCCATCGTATTTTAATACTCAATTGCAGCTTCTAGTTAGTGAAAGTCTTTTGCGGCGAGTTGTCAAAGAGCTTAGCTTAGACAGCAACAAGGAATTTCAAAAAGCGAAATCCGAAGAATCAGTTTCAGTTTGGCGGCAAATGTTGAAAGCAGTTGGACTCGCCAGCACTGATGTAAAAAAACCCAGTAACGGAGTGGATGAAGTTTCAGTTTCAGCCAGTGCGTCTTTAGCGTCTTCCGAGGAAATCGCTGAAGCCGTGCACGCAAGACGGTTTCCAGCTCGTTAATTATTGGCGGATAATCCGCAAAAGATTTTGGCTGGTCGTCGGAATTGCCGTTCTTGTAACTACCTTAACGGCGATTTATATGGCTCGGAAGCCGAACATCTATCAATCGAGAGCAATTATTCAAGTGGATTTAGAGCAAGCAAATCCTGATTTGGTAGTTACTGACCGCCGTTTGCCGATGTCAACCCAAGACCCATCGTATTTTAATACTCAATTGCAGCTTCTAGTTAGTGAAAGTCTTTTGCGGCGAGTTGTCAAAGAGCTTAGCTTAGACAGCAACAAGGAATTTCAAAAAGCGAAATCCGAAGAATCAGTTTCAGTTTGGCGGCAAATGTTGAAAGCAGTTGGACTCGCCAGCACTGATGTAAAAAAACCCAGTAACGGAGTGGATGAAGTTTCAGTTTCAGCCAGTGCGTCTTTAGCGTCTTCCGAGGAAATCGCTGAAGCCGTTCGATTAGCTCCATACGTTGACATAATCAAAAAGAATTTGGGTGTTGAGCCAGTCAGAGAAACGCGAACTACCAACAAAGATACACGTTTAATCGAAGTTTCATTTCGTCATACTGACCGCGAACTCGCTTCGTTTATTGTTAATGGAATAAGCGAGGTTTTTTCAAAAGCAAATCAGGAGAAGCGCACCGGAACGAGCAGCAAGACGAGTGATTTTCTTCAAGAACGAATTGCGACTTTGCAATCGGAAGTTAAAAACGGTGAAGTTAAATTATTTAATTTAACAAAAGATGCCGACATTTTAAAAACTGATGAAGGTCAAACAATTGCTCTCGACCGCCTCTCAGGATTGAACAAGGACTTGCTTAGTGCGGAGAACGAGCGCAAAAATGCTGAAGCTGAATACTCGCAGGTTAGTAAAAATGCAGAAAGCTTGAATGCCCGCGCCGAAGAGCTAACCGCCCGTTATACGTCTGAAAGAGAAAATATTATTCGCGGTTTAGTTAATGATACGCAAAAGAAAGTAGCAGATTTCAAAGCGCAGCGGGCAAGACTTTTAGAAGAATATATGCCGACTGCGCCTGAAGTTAAGGAAATTGACGCACAAATTAACACTCTCGAAAGTGAAGTTAAAAAAGCGATAACAGGTAATGAAGAAGATTTAGCCGCATTTCGCAAACAGAAATCGGCGGAGCTTCTGAATAATTTACGAACTAAATATCTTTCAGCCAAAAATAAAGAAGACCAAATTCGAGCTTCCTTCGATCAACAATACAATCAAGCCCAAGGACAAAATCAATCGGCGGTAACGCTGAGTTTATTGAAGCAAGACATTGATACTAAAAAAGGGTTTTTGAAAGAATTAACTGCTCAACAAAGCGGCAACGATGTTATCGCGCGTGGAACAGGAAACAATATAAGTATCGCGGAAATAGCAATTCCGCCTGAACAGCCCGTTGCGCCAAGACGTTTAATGACCGTTGCAGGAGCACTATTATTATCAACTTTGTTCGGAATGGGTTTAGCACTTTTCCTCGAATATCTCGACGATACGATTCGCACGATTGAAGAAGTTGAAACGTATCTGCAATTGCCGGCTTTGGCGGCGATTCCGAGAATTGATTCGATGCCGAAACGTAGATTATTGCTCGTCGGCGGAAATGAGGATGGTGAAATGGCAAATCCGACTAATGATTTGCTGATTCATAACGATTCGAGGTCTTCGCTTGCCGAAGCATATCGGCAACTGCGGACTTCAATTTTGCTTTCTACTGCCGGCCACGCTCCGAAATCACTTCTAATTACGTCGAGTCTGCCATCCGAAGGGAAAACGACAACGGCTATTAACACGGCGATAAGTTTGGCGCAGACAGGAGCGAAAGTTTTAATAATTGATGCTGATATGCGCCGTCCGCGTCTTCATTCAGTTTTCAACATTAGTAATGCGGAAGGGTTAAGTACACTACTTTCAAATGAATTGTCGGAACAAGGTATTTTGGATGTCATCGAATATGACGAAGAAGCCAAGTTAAATCTTTTGACATCGGGACCGGTTCCGCCGAACCCGGCTGAACTTATAGCTTCCGAACAAATGTCGAATCTTTTGAAAACACTACAAAAGAATTTTACGCACGTAGTAGTTGATTCGCCCCCGATTGCTTCTTTTACCGATGGCGTTCTGATTGCTTCGATGGTTGACGGAGTAATTTTAGTAGTCAATTCAGGCAAGAGTTCGCGCCAGGTCGTTCGTCGTTCACGGCAGCTTTTATTGGACATCGGCGCGAAAATATTTGGCGTCGTCCTCAATAACGTCAATTTACGTTCACAGGATAATTACTATTATTATCAAAGTTACTATCACCGCGATAGTTATCGTCAAGATGAAGAGTAAAAAAATAATTTCACATTTTTCTATTGTAAAGAATTAACTTCAATTATTTATGGATAAGCAAACAAAGGTTTTAGTTACAGGTGCGGGCGGTTTTATTGGAAGCCATCTAGTTACCTATCTAAGAGAAAAAGGTTTTTGGGTGCGCGGGGTTGATTTAAAACGTCCGGAATTTGCCGAAACCGTTGCTGATGAGTTTGAAATTTTAGATTTGCGCCGCTGGGACAATTGCTTGCAGGCGACGCGCGACATAGAAGAAGTTTACGCGCTCGCCGCCGATATGGGCGGGATGGGTTTTATCTCGAATCATCACGCGCAAATTCTTTATAACAATTCGTTGATAAATTTGCACACGCTTGAAGCGGCGAAAACTAACAACGTCAAGCGTTATCTCTATACAAGTTCAGCCTGCATTTACCCGGAACACTTGCAGGAAGTTACTGATGTTAAGCCGCTTAGAGAATCAGACGCTTATCCGGCACAGCCGCAAGACGCATACGGTTGGGAAAAGTTAGTTTCCGAAATTCTCTGTATGCACTATCGAAACGATTACGGAATCGAAACGCGCACGGTTCGGTTTCACAACATCTTCGGAGAATGTTTTGACGAGCAAACCGAGTTAATGACCAAGAATGGTTTTAAGTTTTTTAAAGACGTTACGTTTGAGGATGAAATAGCGACTCTGAACCCGGCAAACGGATATTTGGAATATCACAAACCGCTGGCGATTCAACGCTTTGAATATGCGGGAGTGATGCACCGCATTAAAACTCGCTCGATTGATTTATTAGTTACGCCGAATCATTCGCTTTATTATGCGACTCACACTTCCGAGTTGCAAACAACTTCATCGCTGGCAGTGGGCGCAAAGCAGCCGCTCGTCACGAAGAAACAGGTTACCAAGCTAAAGCCGTTTCAAATAGGAAAAGTATGTGATGTGTGGGAACGATCCGTGTTGTTTTTTACGCGAGAAGCGGATTGGGTCGGGACCGATTGCGAATATGTAGAATTGCCGCCGGTAAATTATTCCGACGCTAGAACGATGACAAACAGATTGGGAGTGGTTCAAAAAATTCCAATCAATGACTGGCTGGAGTTTCTCGGCTGGTATCTGTCCGAAGGCTCCTGTTTGATTACTCCGACAAACTATCGGGTAACAATTACCCAGTATGATAAAGACACGCAGCGGGAAATTGCCGATATAATAAATCGCATCGGCTTTCATCCATCCATTTGCGAAAATAATATAATAGTTCACTCCAAACAACTCTACGAGTCAGTCGTTGGTTTTGGAAATTCAATTGAAAAGCACATTCCGCGAAAGTTCTTGAATTTGCCAAAAAAACGTCTGCGGATTCTATTCGATTCTTTAATGAAGGGCGACGGCGATAAAAACGGCAGGCGATATTCAACCGTCTCAAAACAATTAGCCGAGGACGTTTTAGAAATCGTTATCAAACTAGGCTACGGCGGAAGAATTTATTTCGAGGCGGACGCGCGTTGTCGAAACGGCGGAATTTACCGGATAGAGATTTCCAAACATACAACGCACAAAGCCTACAAATCACATCGCTCATTAGAGCCATATCAGGGAATGGTTTATGACGTAACCGTTCCGAATCATATAATAATGGTTCGGCGAAACGGACATCCGGTTTGGTCCGGCAACTGCGGAACCTGGGAAGGCGGACGCGAAAAAGCGCCGGCGGCGATGTGCCGTAAAATAGCCGAAGCGAAATTGTCCGGGAAAGCTGAAATTGAAATTTGGGGCGATGGCGAACAAACGCGCTCCTTTTGCTATATTGACGATTGCGTCGAAGGAATTTACCGCCTGATGCGTTCAGATTTTTCAGAACCGTTAAATCTCGGTCAAGACCGAATGGTAACAATCAACGAGCTCGCCGACATAGTTGCGGAAATCGCCGATGTGAAAATTACAAAAAAACACATTAACGGTCCGCAAGGGGTTCGCGGCAGAAATTCCGATAACACTAAACTTCGTGAAGTTCTCGGGTGGGAGCCGCAAATTTCGCTCGAAGCAGGTTTGACGACAACTTACAAATGGATTGAAAAACAAGTTCGCAAAAAACTTGAAAACGCCGATTTACCAATATTAGCGAAGACTGTTCGTTAATTTTATTTTTAGAATGACCGAACCGAAAATAAAAGTAGAACTTGTTGCGCCGGTATATAATCGCCGAGAAACGACGCTACAAGCCCTGCGAAGTCTTGCCAAAATTGATAAGAAGGGTTTGGACGTTCACATCATTATTGTGGATGATGCTT
>MWVX01000454.1_pt1 | contig 12830 bp, 13 predicted proteins | sample 1047311 | NCBI WGS metagenome assembly MWVX01 (sample SAMN06349984, study PRJNA376086) | soil metagenome | isolation source: MtG-4 sample Antarctic (ecotone) soil | place: Antarctica | collected 2015-01-13 | reverse complement strand
TTCCAATATCGAGCGACAGTAATCTGCCTTTGGTTGGAGCGCGAAGAACGTCTGTGAATTCCGAGAGTTTAGTTGTTTCTTTGTCTTGCACTGTATTAATGTAAAATGGATAATGGAAAACGGAAAATCAAATATATGTCCAAAAAACATTTTCCACTTTCCACTTTCCATTTTCAATTTAAATGAGGTAAATAATGTCATATCGCGGAAAATTTTCAATTGGTTTAGTTTCGGCGGCAATCGCGCTGTATGCGGTCGTCGGCGGTTGGTTGTCAACACAGGCACAGCAGCCGATAAATGATGCCGGAGCGCAAATCCGTATTTTTGAAAGTGTTTTGCAGCATGTCGTGAACGATTATGTTGACGAACCAAATCTGGAAAAAGTTCAAGCAGGCGCGCTGCGCGGGCTGGTAAACGGGCTTGACCCATATTCGTCTTATCTGACGGCTGACCAAGTAAAAGATTTTCAGGCGAAAAAACAAAACACTTTGGCGGGAATTGGCGCGGAATTTTCGCAGGTTTCAGCATATCTTTATGTGGTTTCGGTAATTAAAGATTCTCCGGCGGACAAAGCCGGTTTGCAAGCGGGCGACGTAATCGAATATATTAATACCAAAGCGACCCGCGATATTTCTCTCTACGATGCAAAACAGCTTCTTTTGGGCGAAAATGGTTCAAAAGTAAACCTGCGTGTTTTGCGTGCCGGCGCGAAACCACAAACCATTTCCGTTTCACGCGGAAGTTATAAAATTCCCGAACCGACAGCAAAAATCGAGGACGGCAAAATCGGCATCATCAAAGTCTACAGCCTCGAAAACGGTGAAGCAAAAGACATTCGTAATCGTGTTCAAGAATTAACCAAGCAAGGCGCACAAAAAATTATTTTAGATTTGCGCGGCGTGGCGGCGGGTGATTTAACCGACGCAGTTGACGTTGCCAATCTTTTTATAAAAGACGGCACTTTGGCGGAAGTTATCGGGCGCGACAATAAAGTTTTGAAAACTTACACGGCTGACCCGGGCAAATTTATCTTTGACGGAAAACTTGTTGCTTTGATTGATTTGGGAACTGCGGGCGCGGCAGAAGTCGTCGCTTCGGCGATTTTAGACCGACAGCGCGGCGAAGTCGTCGGTGAGAGAAGTTTTGGTGCGGGAACGGAACAAAAATTGTTTCCGCTTCGCGGCGGCGACGGACTTCTTTTAACTACCGCAAAATGGGCTTCGGCAAACGGGAGAACTTTTCTTTCGGATGAACGCATAAGTTCCGGCGTGAAGCCTTCAATTGAAGTTAAACGTCCCGAAACACCCGAACCGATTGATGTCGAAGATTTGGTTGACCAGCAGGAACAAGAAAATCAAGCTCCGCAACCAAATCCGCAAGCAACGCCGCAACCGACACCCAAAGTCGAACAACCTAAGCAATCAAAGGAAGATTTGCAGATGAAAAAGGCTTTGGAAATTTTGCGGGACAAATCGCAAGCGATGAAAGCCGGAAGCAGTGGATAATCTGATAAATTTTTATGTCTTGGCAAAGCCGGGTTTAACTGCTCGGCTTTTTTTACGAAAGAATTTGTTGTCGTCTTTCGATAAGACTGCTAAAATCACTTTTTAATGACAGAACAAAATTACAGAATACGCCCGCTTCAAGAAAATGACATTGCCGAATGGTTCAGATTGCGAAAACTTTTGTGGGAAGGTTCAAGCGACGAAGAGCATAAAGTTGAAATGCTTGATATTTATGAGCATACCGAATCGCAGCTGATTTTGGTCGCCGAAACGGAAAACGGAAAACTCGTCGGATTTTTAGAAGCGAGCATTCGCCCGTTTGTCGAAGATTGTCATACCGACCACGTTGGATATTTAGAGGGTTGGTTTGTCGAACCTGATTATCGGCGATACGGTATCGGCAGAAAATTGGTGCGGGCGGCGGAAATCTGGGCGCGGAACAAAGGTTGTATAGAGATGGCTTCCGACTCCGAAATAGGAAACGATTTAAGTTTGAAATCGCATCTTAATCTCGGCTATCAAGAAACTTCGCGGCTCGTGCATTTGCGGAAAGATTTGGTTTAGAAAATGAAAAATTACGAATTACGAATTGCGAACTATGAATTCCGAATTGCAAAAATTCTTTGTCTTTTCTGTGTTCTCTGCGGCGCATTTTTTTCGGTGAAGGCGCAATCAAGCAACCAAAATTTTCCAACACCAATTACGACCAATGAAATCACCGGAAAGATTCCGGCGCGTGATATTGGCGATTCACGTCTGACAAGTTATTTTTATGTATTCGGCAGCAATCAAGGCGATGTTTTTCTCAATATTCAAACCTCAAATTTTAACGGAGATATTGATATTTTTACCGCCGATAACCTTAAACCAATCACGAAAATTACGATTTACGCCGATGTTTCCGAAAGCGAAACCGGTCGCGTAATTTATTTCAGAAAACCCGAAAAACTACTTTTGCGCGTTGAAGGGCGCTCGCCAAATGACGACGCGGCAACTTTCCGAATAAAATTTGCGGGAAGTTTTACATCGATTCAAGGAATTGCCGAAAATGTTCCTCCCGAATTGCCGGAAGTTAAAACCGAAAATCAAGGTGATGTCCGCGTCAATTCCGTTGGCACAATAATTGAAGTAAAACCTAAACCGACTCCGCAACCGAAAGAAATAGTTGCTAAAAAAGAATCTAAGCCAAAAAAGAATAAAACGGAAGAGATTGACGAAACGAAAGACCAGACGGATGAAAAAAAAGTTTCTCCTGATAAAGTCGGTGAAAAAAGTGAAGAAGAATCAAAGAAAATTGAAGAAGCAGTCGAGGAAAAAAATATTGTTGTAACCACAACCGAAGATAAAAAAGACGCGACGGCGGAAAATAAATCTGAAACCGAAACGGTTAAAGCAGAGGAAACGAAAATAACGATTGAAAAATCAGAAGAAACTGTCGAAAAAAAGAACTTGGAAAATGAAAAATCAGATGAAAAAATTTCTGAAGTTGAAAAAGCTGAAAACAAAAACCTAACTGCTGCTAAACCAAAATCAAGCAAAGAATCGAAAAAAGCGAAAGAGCTAAGTGCGCTTGAAAACGTGCATTTGATTGTTTTATTTAAAGACGGCAACAAAATTGACCGTCCGATGAGCGAAGTTGTCCGCGTTAGCGTGAATAAGGGAATTTTGATTATTGTTACAAAGGAAGGAAATATCGGACGTTATTCTATTCTTGATGTGGAAAAAATGACTATTCAATAATAATTCAAGAAACGTAATTCCTTCACTTAGCAGAAATTACTTGATTAAGCCTGCCGGTCAATTGACCTTGCGGGTTGACTGCTTTAAGTTGAGATAAAATTTTCTTAGCTTCCTCGCTGTTGCCTTTTTTGTAGTAAGCAATTCCTAAATTAAAATGCGTTGGTTCGTGTTGCGGATTTATTTGCAAAGAAGTTTGAAACTCTTTGACGGCACGGTCATAATCGGGATTTTCTTTTTGCAATAATGTAATGCCAAAATCGGTTCTGACATTTACGTCATTCGATTTTTTTTCAAGTGCTTTCTCATACCAATTGCCCGCTTTTTCCATCAAGTTTGAATCGAAATAAGCATTACCGATTTTGACGATTGTATCGTAATCATCAGGTTTTATTTGGTTGGCTTTTTCGTAAAATTTGACCGCCATATCAAATTTTTGAATTTTAGCATACATATCGCCGGCTTTGGTTTGCGCCTGAAAATTGTTCGGCTGGCTTTTGGCTTGGTCAAGCGTTTCGGAAACTTCGGGCAGCATTCCGCCTTCATTTGGTTTAACGCTGACGGCTTGAGTTTGCTGATTGAGAAAGGGCGCATTAACCACATTTTCAGCAGTATTTTGATATGCGATTGCATTACGATTTAGATTGTTCGAGATGAAAAAACCAAATATCAAACCGATAAACAAACCTGTAATACCAAATAAAACACTATTTTTATTCATTTTAGAAAACTATAATTGAAAACGACAAGGCAAACTGCATATGCCAACTGCCATCTTTCTTTATGCGTAACTGTGCAGACCCGGAAGCAGATAGCTCACTCCCAAATATGTAAATATCACCAATAAAAAGGCGACGATGGCAAAATAAGCGGAACTTCTGCCCGACCAACCACGAGAAATTCGCGTGTGCAAAAACGCGGCATATGTTAGCCACGCGACTAAAGCACCGGTTTCTTTTGAGTCGAAGCCCCAAGGTCTGCCCCACGATTCGTTTGCCCAAATTGCGCCGGTGATAAGGAGCATTGCCAAACCCGCAAATGCCAAACTCGCGGTCTTATACATTAAAGCGTCAAGCGATTCGAGAGAGGGAAGTCGTTCACGCAGCGTTTCCGTTCTGAAACCGAACAAAATCACGAAAAATGTTCCAGCCAAAGCTGTAATTAAACCAGCGAGTTCAACCGGATTTGTATTCAAACTCAAGAATAATTTATTGCCATTGTTTTGCAGAAATTGCTTCGCGGCTTGTTCAAATTGAATCGGTTTTATCGCGGCAAATTCTTGAGCGGAAAGCTCTTGTTTGGAAGCGAGTTCCTTGCCTGCCGCAACATACTGACCCGGATTTTGAGTAAGCTGCGTCTGCAATCTCGGATATACGTCGGTTGTAGATTTAATACCGGAAACAAGAAATGCAATAGCTAGAATTTGCGTAACAAACGCGATTTTTAGCAAAATATGTCCGATTTTTTTTGCGTTTTCGTTATTTTGATAAAGGTAAAGCAAAAAGGAAATAATCACGCCGAGAAGTAAAATTCCCGATAAAACTAACGCTTCGCCGACGTATGGAATTTCAAGTCGAAACGGAGAGGAAAATGGTTTCGGTGAACTCGGAGCAAAAAGTCCCGCCCGATAGACAAATTCGGTAAAAACAGAAAATTTGCTAACCGTTGCTATCACGGCAAGCGCAAAAACGCTTGACCAAATCGCCATTGCTTCGACTTTTACTTTGTCTTTAAGCAGATAAATAACTGCAATTGCAAAACAAACCAACGCAATGCCGTAACTCAATGAAGCCACACCGACGTGAATCGGTCGCCAATAGGAATCTAAAACCGGCGGCAAATCAATAAATTCGGGTCCGATAAATCGCGCCAGAGTCAAAATTAACGCCGCCAGCGGAAGCGTGAATGCGCTTAAAAATTGAAAACTTTTGCGGTTTGCCAAAACCAGAGTCGTAATTCCCGCACCGAAAGCAAATGCCAGACTCAAATCATACAAATTGGCAAAAGGAATGTAGCGGAAAAACCAGGGCGTTGCCATATTTCCACCGGCGCGAAGCATTTCAATCTCGCGGTCAAACGCACCGACCCAGCGCACCAGCCAACTCGACAAATTAAAGAAAACGCCGAGCGTCGCCGTCCATAAACCGATTTTCTGCGCCATTTCCGAAGGCGCGTAAAGATTAGTCAGTTGGAAAAGCGCGGCTAAAATATAACAAGCCAGCGCAATCATCATCAGCGCGCCGTCGGAGATAAATTTTGCGCCGATTTCGATACGCAAAAACAGCATCAAAAATGCGCCGACAATTGCCAAAATTGCGGGCAAATATGAATAAAATGATGATTTGTTTTGGATACGTCTTACTTCTTCCATAATTTTATGCTACCTTTTTTTGTGGTTTATTTTCCGTTTTGTTTATTTTTGAGTTTAGCTTTGACATCCATTTCGGTGTTCCAAATCTACCTTCGAGAAGATTTGGAACGGACAAATCTTCATCCAACTGATTCCAGCGCAGATACAGACCATTCAAAAGCAATTCGACATCGGCAATTTCCTCATTGGTGGCATTTTGGAAAATCTGAATAATGCTTATCGGGACAAGAATTGTTATTCCGTTTTGCAAGTCAATCAATAATCGTTTAGTTTTGCGGTCAAAATTAACTTTTTTAGCTTTCGGAGCGTTTGCCATTTCTTTTTCACCGCGTCTTGTAGCTTCGACAAATTGGCGTTCAAACTCGGCTTCATTAATTTCTAACTTTTCGTTTATTAGTTCAGCCATAAATTTCTCTCCATTTTACTTGCAAAAATTCTTGGTTCTCAACCACGATATTTATCGCTTGTCGAATTTCATTTTGATTCATTCCATAATTTTTACGCATTGAAACAGTATCTTCAAAATTTATCAATACCTGCCGACCTTGTTTCCAAACATGAACGTGCATCGGTTCGTGGTCGTGAATGTTTATTTTAAAACTAAAGCCACTTTTTCTAAGCACGGTCGGCATCCGATTTATCCTCTAAATTGCCGACAATTTTATTGAATTTATCTTCAAAACCTTGCTCATTTCTATTTGTATTTCCGCCCAAAATGACCTCAAAATCATTTTCATTTTGCGAGTCAATCATCGCCCAAATTCGTTTGTGCGAAAGAAAAAAGACGAAACACAACGCGCCGATTAAACCGAAACCTCCGATATACCAAGCAATAAATGCGGCATTAAACGGATCATATTTGATTGATAAAACGTGCGCGTAGGGTGATTTTTCAAAATCCTTCAAACGCCATTTATAACCTGCTTTGGGCGCGCCGACGGGGATATTATCCGACAAATTCGCCGCAAAAGCAAAAATTTTATTTTTTTCTCCGTTTGGAGAAGTAACGCTTAAGACGGCTGCCGGATTGTTATAATCAGCCGAGCGCGTGTCGGGTTGTCCTTGTGGATTAAATGTAAAATCAGGAAAAAACGCTTCATAAACAACCTTTGTTCCGTCTGGCAAACTAACCGAACCGTTTCGCGCTAACTCAACTGTCAACGGCTGACCGCCGGCTTGCGGCGTAAGTTCAAGTGTCATATTTCTCGCGCTTCCGAGCGTGATTGCGCTTGCTTGAAAAAAGCGATAACCGCGATAAGAAAAAGGTCGGTTCAAACTGACATCGGCATTTGTTATGCCGTATTGCGGGTCGTCAATTTTGATGCGTGTGTGCCAGTCGAGCGTGTTTTGTATGTCAATTGAACCGCTTGGATTTATCAAATTCTGCTCAATATCGGTGCAGGTTATCGAAAACGGTAATCCAACGGTGTAACGCTCTTGCTTATCCAAATTGAATTGTATCATTTGAATATCTTTGGTAACTTGTCCCGGCATCATCCGCACATCGGCATCAAATCCGGTTTGGAGCGCAACAAAATGTCCGAGAAAAAGTGTTAAAAGTGCAACGTGAACAATATACGCGCCTAAACGATTTAATCTTCCATTTTCACCGAAAACGAATAAATTAGATTTACTGACGGTTTTTGAGTAATTTTTGTTGCCGCTTTCGTCGTAAGCATAAAAACTATTGTTGCTTTTAATAATTTGCGGCTTGAAACCGTTTGATTTGAAAACTTGGCTGATTTTTTCGGCAACCTCCTGTTCATTCGCGGTTTTTATTTGTAGTATTACGTTTTGCTTTTGCCTGAGCAGCCAGCCGCGCGTTGCAGAGAGTTTCGGTTTAGAAATGTAACTCCATGCCGACGGAAACCGGTCAATTGAAGCCAACACAATAGTTAGTGAAAGCACTAGAAGCAGAAAATTAAAATACCAACTATGATAAATGTCGAAAATGCCAAGCGTGCCATAAACAATTTTTTCCGCCGGAGTCAAAGATGCATAATAAGCGTCAAAACCGTTGACGTTTTGTTGAATAAAAATCATTCCAGCCATTGATAAAATGACTAGAATGCAGAGCAAAATAACTCCGAAGCGCACCGAACTTAAAAATGCTAAACCGCGATTTAAGAACGATGATGATTTTGTTTTCGCCTTTTTATTGGCTGCCCGTTTGATTGATTCTTCTGTTGCAGACATTTTATAAAATTTCGTTAATAAAAATAATATCTTAGCTGAAGGTGTTTGTCATCTTTTAGAAAAATTAGTTCGTCTGTTAAAAAAAAGAAGTTTAGTTTGCTATATTTGTATTTGGAAATTTGAAAAAGGATAGCTATTCTAAGATATAAGATGACAAACCAAAATAATGCCAATGTAATTTGTAATGATCTAAGTCGAAACAAGGCGAAAGCTAAAACTAATATTAAATTACATCAGATTTCTTTCAAAAAAGCCAAAACTTTTTGAATATCCGTTTTTCTAATTTTATGACGTTGAACATTCGGTTCAATTGCGTAAAATTATTATAATCGGAAAGTTGGACAAACATCAACAATTGTTTTATAGAAAATGGAAAGTATAATCGTAGAAATTCAACCGGCAAAAGTGTTCGGTTTGCGCGAAAAACTCGCGGCATATCTGGAACTGACAAAACCGCGAATTGCGTTTTTGCTGGTTCTGACTTCGGCGGCGGGATTTTATCTCGGTTCGGATAAAAGTTTTAACGGTATGCTCTTTATAAACGCGATGGTTGGCATTACGCTGCTTGCTTTCGGAGTTGCCACGCTCAATCAAGTTTGGGAAAGAAAAACCGATGCTTTGATGGAGCGCACGGCAAAACGTCCTTTGGTTATCGGCAGCATCACCACCAACGAAGCCTTATTTTTCGGTGTTTCACAATGCGCCGTCGCGGAAATTTATCTAGCTTTTCTGGTAAATCCTTTAACGGCAATTCTCGGTTTAATTGTTATTGTTGGCTACATTTTGCTTTATACGCCTTTGAAAACGCGCACATCCGCGTCAACGGCAATCGGCGCGCTGCCGGGCGCGTTGCCGCCTCTGATGGGTTGGACAGCCGCTTCAAACGAAATAACTCTCGGCGCGTGGATTTTGTTTGCAATGCTCTTTCTTTGGCAATTTCCGCACTTTTTGGCGATTGCCTGGATGTATCGGGAACAATATGCCAAGGCGGGAATTTTGATGCTTCCGGTGGTTGAACCGGAAGGTAAAATTACCGCAAAACAAATTGTGATTTTTACCGTTTTGCTTTTGCCGGTTAGCGTTGCGCCGTTTTTTATCGGTCTGGCAGGTTGGATTTATTTAATCGGCGCGAGTCTTTTGGGAATTTGGTTTCTCTCGGCAAGCATTAATGCTGCCCGTGCCAAAACGAATGAAAAAGCGCGGAAATTACTTCTCGTTTCGGTGATTTATTTACCTTTAATTTTTCTGTTGATGGTTTTCAATAAAATTTAAATTTAACATTATGAAAATCGGACTTGTCGAAACAATCGAAGAGAAAGAAAAAAAGCCGAAACTCCGCTCAACTTTTAGCGGCGGCACTGGCTCAAATGGCGGGAAACGAAATCGCGGCGGTGGCGGAGACAATGGCGGCGGTGATAATCACAAAAACGGTTTTTCCGAAGATACAGAATCAAAACCAAATGACAAATTTCGTGTCGGAATGTGGTTTTTATTGCTCGTTGTGATGATGACATTTGGCGGTTTAATTGGCGCGTATGTCGTTATTGCAACCAAAGGCGAAATTGAGTGGAAACCGTTTGCTTTACCATTTCAGGTTTGGGTCAGCACCGTTTTAATTTTTTTGAGTAGTTTAACTTACCAGAAATCAAACAATGCACTACAAGCAGAAAATCAAACCAAAGCAAAAAATTGGCTTTTAGCAACAACCGTTCTGGGCGCGATGTTTATCTCATCGCAAATTCTTGCGTGGTTTGAACTTGCGCGACAAGCCGTTTATATTGCCAGCAATCCTTACGCCGGATTTTTCTACATCTTAACCGCCGTTCACGCGCTCCACGTTTTCGGCGGAATTCTCGTGCTTGGCTACATTCTTTTGCGAACTTGGAACAAAACATTTTTCGATGAAGAATTAACCAAGCGCAAATCAATCTCAAACGCCGTCGGTTTATACTGGCATTTTATGGACGGTCTTTGGATTGTGTTGTTTATTTTGCTCGGTTTTTGGAAATAAAAAACAATAGGTGCAGCAAGAAAAAAGGTCAATGCTTTTTATAAACACGCTTTCGGGCGTTGTGCCGATTGTTGTCGCCATTTTGCTCTCATTTCCAAACAAATTGGATTTTGATGAATGGACAAAAAATTTATCTCACGCCATCGGTATTATCAATTCGTTGACAACAACAGTTTTATTATGCGGGTTGATTTTTATAAAAAAAGGCAAAGTTCATCTGCACCGAATTGCAATGACGATTGCTTTTGTTTTGGGCGGGTTGTTTTTGGTTTGTTATCTAACTTATCACATCTCGAATCCGGCGAATAAATTTTACGGCGAAGGTGTAATCCGTTATGTTTATTTTTTTATTTTAATCAGCCACGTCGGTCTTTCGTTGATAGTTTTGCCGCTGGTTTTACGGGCAATATTTTTTGCCATAACTAGGCAGTTTTCTCGCCACAAAAAAATAGTTCGCTTTGCTTATCCGATTTGGCTGTATGTTTCAGTTACTGGTGTAATCGTCTATTTTATGCTTTACCATTTGTTTCCCGCTAAATAAAAGAATTTCAAAACACTCTTGCCAAATCAAATTTCAGGTGATACATTACTAGTTGTTGAAAACTTATCGCCGAAGTTATTTTTAACGTGAAATAACGCGGGGGAACCAAAGTTTTACGGCACTTTTACGTAGAACACGGGGCGAAGCGTTTTGCTAAAGAAAACGCAGGGAGACTTCTTCATTCCTAGCCCGACAGCTAACCTCGTAGGTGTGGTGAAGAAGACACTGATAAATTTATGCCGTGACAGGTGCGATTTTGTGTGTGCTTCGTGCCTTTGATTTTTTTCAACGAATCAAACGAGACATCCAGTCTTCTCAAAGGAAAAAGTTCCGCGTTTCGATGCGGAACTTTTTTTGTTTAGCTTACTCGTTATGCTATTTTATTTCGACGCATAAAAACATAGAAATAAACAAGTAAATTTATGCCAATTAAAATTAAACCAAGAAACAGATGAAACCAATAACCGAGGGTAGAATACAAAACCATTGAAACGTAATGTTCAATAAATCCGCCGGTATAACCGGCTTCTCCGCCTAAATTTCGAAACCAATTTTCAAGCGGTGTCAGTGGACAAGTCAATGAAAAAGCCTCGACGACAAATCCCCAAATCAGCGCGGGAATATGCACCCATATAACTGAACGCCAACGCAGCACTAACAATCCGCCAAATACTAAAAAAAGTACAAAGCAGAGATGAAAAGCCAACACAAAATCTGCTAAAAAACGATAAATCATAAAATAAAATTGTTCAGTCAAATCAATGTTGCTTAGATGTTATCGCATATCATACCCTTTTTCTATACTACTTTTCCCAAACAGTAACTAAAGAAGTGTTACTTCATAGCTTTAAGCGGAATTTTTTTGTCCGTATCAAAATAATTTTTGCGAGATAACCGTAAAAGAAATTTGATTTTTTGCAAAGTAATTTTAACATCGATAAAAGGAAATGCGTGAAACCAATAAAGTAAAAGTTTCACGCATTATTATCTGCAATTTGAAATCTGAAATTTCAAGTTAGCGTTTAAGTGTAATTAACGAAACAGTTGCGCCTGACGGGTCGTTGACCACGCAAAAACGCCCCGTGTTCGGAATATCCATCGGTGGAACGCAAACGCTTCCGCCAAGTTCGGTAACTTTTGCGGCGGAAGCATCAACATCTTCAACCGCGACGTAAGCTATCCAGTGCGAAGACGTATCGCCAAATTCTTTTCCCATTTGATACATTCCGCCGAATTGCTTTTCGCCGTCAATGCTTATTTCATTATAAACCATTCCAGCCGCGTCGCCTTCTTTGAACTGCCAACCGAAAAGTTCGGTATAAAAGTTTTTGCAAGCCTCAAGATTAGTGCTCGCTAACTCATTCCAACAAAATTCTCCGTGTTTCGGCATCGCCATTTGTTCTGCCGCTGCTTGTTCGGACATATTTTTACTCTCCTTAAATTTAAATTTTCCCTGCTTGATAATTTGTGGAAGTAAAAAATTGAGGATTGAGTTGTGAAGTGAGATAAAGTGGCTTTGCGGAGAAAGCAGGACGGTCATTCACAACTCAAATTTGTTAGTCTAGGAAGTCTGGAAAGTCTGGGAAGTTAAAACGCTTCTTTTCTTAAACTTCCCAGACTTTCCAGACTTGAAACTATCCGGCACGGCGCATCGGCGTTTGAACTTCGACATTTTGCTGCTTTTGCATATCTTGCAAATGCTGAATAAAACTCGATGCCGCACGCTTTGAAAGCTCATCCGTTTTGCATTCCATCACGTTTTGACTTTCCTCGTCCGCATCAATTCCGATTTCACGTGAAAGTGCGCGAATCATTCCAAGTTGTTTTGCCGTAACCAAGTCAGACAAACTTTTGGCAATCGGATTCGCTGGGAAACCGCCGTTATTTGGCGGTACTGCGCCTTCGCGCTCAATTGTGTCGGATTCTTTTTTATACAAATCACGGGCGATACCGAATTTAACAGCGGCACGTTTTAATGCGTCATGTTCAGCTTTTTTAATGCCCATTTCACTTCCGGCTAAACCAGTTCCGATGCCTTCGCGCGTGATTCCATCAATCGTAATCGCCACTGTAACGGTAAAGATATCACCGATTTGCTGCATATCTTTGACAGTGTGCGACCAATTCGGCGCGGTTTCGTCCAGAATATCGGCGACCGTGTGCCATTCGACATAATCAACCATTTGGACATTTCCGTTTCTATCGCGCCAACCTTCGCGCTGTCGGACGAGTTCCGGATCAACATTTTTCCGCAATTCCTTTAAGGTTGACGTAAAATTCAAAACATTATTTGCTGTTTCCTTATCTCCCGCTTCTTCCGCCGTCATAAACGGCATATTTTGTAAATTTTCTTTGTTCATTTCTTTATTTCCTTTCGTGTTCGCAAGTGGACTCGGTTCGGCAGACTGTTTATCAGCTTGTCCGTCAGCTGCAGCCTTTTCCAAAACCTCGCCAGACTTCTGTTCGCTG
>MWVX01000453.1_pt1 | contig 12839 bp, 11 predicted proteins | sample 1047311 | NCBI WGS metagenome assembly MWVX01 (sample SAMN06349984, study PRJNA376086) | soil metagenome | isolation source: MtG-4 sample Antarctic (ecotone) soil | place: Antarctica | collected 2015-01-13 | reverse complement strand
CATCCAAAAGGCTCACGACAATAAATCTGAATCGGAACTTTTTCTGCAAAAACTTCTTAATGAAGTCGAAGCGGTTTTGAAACGCGAAATCGTGCGGATTCCGAATACAAATAAAGCATATGCGCCGGAAAAGTTCATCGTGTATTTAAGCGACGAGTCGGACAAAAATCTGCGGCGTGATAAAAGAGAATTTTTCGAGCAGGGCTTGAGCGTGTTGATTTCCGAACGCGCCAAGGAATTGGCGGGCAATCTGCAATTGACCGCTAAGAAAATGAGCGTCGAGATTGCGATTGACCCTACGTTGGAAGAAGAAATCGAAGTCAGAGCCGTCTCGAAAAATGAGCTTGAAACGATAAATGAAACCGCGCCGATTGAAGTTCCCCGAGCCGGCGACGAGACGATTGACGATTACGGAACAATCGAAGACGCTCGCGCCAAACTCGGCATTCTCTACTACGTTGAAATCCGGCAGGGCAATCGGCTTATCAATGAATATCCGATAATTCAAAGAGTCAATACCATTGGGCGCGACGACGAGCAAAAAGCGGCAAACCTGCGGCTGCCGTCCAAGAATCGAAAAATCAGCCGCTTTCACTCGGAAATCACTTTGGAGGAAAACGGCGAGATTTGGGTCAAGGCTCTGCATAAAAATCCGACGATTGTTTCCGGTCAGGTCATCAGAAGCGGCGAACGGGCGAAACTCGGCGCGGACGGTGAGATTATGGTTTATGATTTCACGCTCAAACTGAAATTCGATGAATAGTGGAGAGTAGAGAGTAAAAGTTTTTTGTTTTTCACTTTTTACTCTCCACTTCTTAAAGAATGCTCGAAAAAGGGAAGAAAATTGGCGAATATATTCTGATTGAGAAAATCGGACACGGCGGTTTCGGCGATGTTTGGTTGGCTGAAAAACGCACCCCGTTGTCGGTTTCGATGTTCGCGCTCAAATTTTTCAGACCGGCAAAGACGGATGAAATTGAGATAAACACGGTTCAGAAAGAAATCGAAGTTTGGCAGAAAATAAGTGGGTTGCCGAATATCATCTCGGTTATCGAGGCTGATTTTGTCGAAGATTATATCTACATAGTCAGCGAATATGCCGACGGCGGCTCGCTGCAAAAATGGTTGGCGGTGAACGGCGGAAAGGCGCAGACAATCAATCAAGCCGTTGTTGTCATTCTCGAAATCTTGAACGGTTTGGATTATCTGCACCGCACCGGATTTATTCACCGCGACATCAAACCCGCCAATATCTTGATTCGCAAAGGAACATTTTGTCTGGCGGATTTCGGCGTAACCAGAGAGATAAAAACTCATTCGATAACACTGCACACGGCGGGAACTTACAACTATATGCCGCCGGAAGCCTTTAATAAAAACCCGACAGTTTCTCCGGCAACCGACATTTGGGCGGTAGCGGTTATTTTTCAAGAACTGCTGACCGGCAGACTGCCTTTTTCGCAATCGGAAGTTCCGTCGCTGATGTATTCAATTCTGCACGAAGAACCGGACGAAATGCCTGCCAATATTCCGCCATCGCTCAAATCAATCGTTCGCCGAGCATTACAAAAAAAACGCCAAGACCGTTTTGCAACGGCGCAGGAAATGATTGACGCGCTAAAAGAATTTCAGGGCGCGACGGTTGAAAGCGCACCGCCGCAAATTGAAGAAAAAATTGTGGAAGCGACGAAAGAAACGATTGTTGCCGACACGATTTTTGATGATAGTTTTGTTCAGACAAATTACATTGCCGACGGTGGCGAACAGCAAAAATCGGTTCTGCCCGATGAAAAACAAAAATCCGGTTTATCTGAAAATAAATCGCCTTATCAAACCGTCGTTTCTCCGCCAAAGAAAATAAAGCGAAACAAACTTTTCGTCGCCGGACTAACCGGAATTTTTCTGTTCGCTTTAGGCATATTTTTCGCCGCCGTGAGTTTTTTCTCCACGACTGCCGCCGAGTATTTCGAGCAAGGTTTAGATTGCGCCGCCAAACAGCAATACGATTGCGCGATTAGCAATTACGGCAAAGCCATCGAACTCAAACCTGATTACTTTGAGGCTTATAAACATCGCGCAGTAATTTACTATGCCAACGGCAATTTTCAGCAGGCTGTAACGGATTACAATCGCGCCATCGAATTAAATCCAAACGATGCGGCTAGTTTTTACGGGCGCGGCACGGCTCTTTCCAATAGCGGAGATTTTGACCGTGCGATTGAAGATTACACGCGGGCAATTGAGTTGAGTCCAAACGACGCACAATATATTTTCAGTCGCGGACTGACGTTTTATAACCGGAAAGAATACGAAAAAGCAATTGATGCTTATGATAAAGCGATTGAACTCGACCCGAATTATGCTGAAGCCTATAACAATCGCGGCAACGCTTTTGACGAGCAAGGGAAAAACAATCGGGCGATTGAAGATTATACTAAGGCAATCAAAATAGACGAAAACTTTGCGCTCGCTTACGGCAATCGCGGAACTTCTTACGCAAGACGTGGAAATTACAATCGTGCTATCGAGGATTTGAGTAAATCTTTGGAGATAAATCCCGATTTAGCGACTTCGTATTTCAACCGCGCCAATATTTATTATTTAAAAAATAACTCCGAGCAGGCATTGAACGATTATAATAAATTTATCGAACTGAATCCGAACAACTCGCTCGCCTTCAGCAACCGCGCCGCGATTCTCGGCAACAAAGGAAATTACGCTCAGGCAATCGAAGATTACAACCGCGCCGTCGAACTCAATCCGCAAGACGCGCAAAGCTATTACAATCGGGCGTTGATTTATGAAAAACTCGGCAACAAGGAAAAAGCGCGGAGCGACCGCCAGCGATATAATGATTTGAGTTTGAAACGATAACGGTTATTAAATTGCTTAAAGCAGTGCCGTTTATATTTCTTGCGAAAGTAGATTTTCTGTTATTATTCTAGAAAAGCAACAAAGGCTATCAAAATATGCTGAATGAAGGCAAGGAAATTAAAGATTACACATTAAAACGGTTTCTCGGCAGAGGCGGTTTCGGTGAGGTTTGGCTGGCGGAAAAGAAAATTGAAATCGCCGATAAAAAAGTTCCGTTTGCCCTGAAATTTATCTCCGACAACACATACGGAATTTCCGATTATTCAAGCGTCAAACGCGAAATCAACACTTGGATTGATGCCTGCGGCAATAAAAACATCATTTCCGTTCAGGACGGATTTATTTACGAAAATTTTTTTGTCATCGTCAGCGAATATGCCAACAATGGTTCTCTGCGCCAATGGCTGCGGGAACACGGCGGGAAATCGCCGGGATTGGAAAAAACCGTCGAAATAATGGGCGGCATTTTGGACGGTTTGACGCATCTGCACGCGCAAAACATTATTCATCGTGATTTGAAACCGGAAAATGTTCTGCTCAAAGGCGACGTGCCGTGCATCGCGGATTTCGGAGTGTCGAGAATCGTGGAAACCACTTCGCTGGAAATTTCACAAGCCGGAACGAACACGGCAGGTTCGCCGCTGTATATGTCGCCCGAATCGTTCGAGCGAATAAAACCCGCGCCGCATATAGATATTTGGTCGGCAGGCGTGATGCTGTTTGAGATGTTGAGCGGGAAAACGCCGTATAGTGCCGATACGATTCCCGGCTTGATATATGAAATCGTCACCAAAGAGCCGCGCTCACTGCCCGCCGACATACCGGAAAGTTTTCATAAAGTCGTGAAAAAAGCGTTGGCAAAGGATATTTCCGATAGATTTTCATCAGCAAAGGAAATGCGTGAGGCATTGATGCGGGCATTATATTCACAACATCACAGTCCGGTAGCTGCGGAAGCGACAACCTTAATTTCTGAGGAACCACAGGAGAAGCAAACGAGTGCCGGGGCATCAGGAATTCATTCACAAAAAACTTTGCCGATAAATAATGCAACGCCCGATGCCGAAACTATTCAAGGTAATAATGTCAGGAAAAGTAAAAAGACACTGGCTTGGGTCGGATTGGGCGCAGGCGCGATTTTGGCAGGCTCAATCGGGATTTTTACGCTGATACAATCTTCCGCCGATAGTAATTCAAATCAAAAAAACAATTTGATTTCTAATCAGGCGGTGACAGTTGAAACGAATGTTAGCAATAATTCCAGTGCAGCGAGTAATGAAATGATTGCCAAACCGCAAGACATCGAAAAGCCGATTGAGAAACCAGCCGAGAAACAAACTGAAAAAATAAATGTAGCGAAAGAAAAAACTCAGCCTAACCAACGAACGCCGGCGACCAAAGGAGAATCTGCACCGAAAAAAGATGCGCCGAAACGAACCGGGCAATCTAAAAAGAAAGTTACTCTGGACGATTTGATAAAAAATGATTGAGCATATTGCCAATTTTGGAGCGTAAGGATTAGAATCAGAAAATTGAAAAAAACGAACAAAAAAATGCGGCTGAAGTTAATTTTAATGATAATTTTGAGTGTAGTTTTTGTTGCCCGCAGCGTCTCGGCGCAAGATGAAAAACCGCTCAACTTCAGCAACGTTGAAAAGGCTCTGCGCTCGACTAAAACAACGGCGACGAACAAAAATGCACTTTTAATCGAAGGCGTGAACACGCGCAAAATTACCTTTTGGCTGACTCCCGAAAATGAAAAAAAACTTCGCGCGTGGGGCGCAAACAATGCTTTGTTAGAAGCAATTCGCCAAAATGCCCTGCCTTTCTATCCGATGATTCAAAAAGAATTAAGGACTTTAACAAAACCGGTTGAAGTCAAAAATTCAATCGGGATGGAATTCGTCCTAATTCCGTCGGGGGAATTTTTGATGGGAATAAAGAAGGAAGAAATGGAAGGTCGTCCGTATAATGGGCAACCTCTTCACAACGTAAAAATAAAGCAGGAATTTTACATCGGAAAGTTTGAAGTTACGCAGGGACAATGGCAAGCCTTGATGGGCAAAAATCCAAGCGAATTTCAGAATTGCGGAAGCGATTGTCCCGTTGAAAACATTCAATGGAATGAAGTAAAAGCCTTTATCAAAAAGCTAAACGAAAAAAGCGACGGCTATAAATATCGTCTGCCTTCGGAAGCTGAATGGGAATATGCGGCACGAGGGGCGACGACCACAAAACATTATTGGGGAGATGATGTCGAAAGAAAGGTGTGGCAGTATTATGCTCATCACGCTGAACTGTCACCTGCTAAGGTCGGCTCTTATTTGCCAAATGCTTTTGGTTTATACGATGTGAGCGGCAATGTCTGGGAGATGTGCGAAGACGTTTGGCGAAAGGATTTTGCGAATGTAACCGAGGACAGTTCGCCGAACCTGCAAGGCGACCCGGATTTTCGAGTAGTTAAAGGAGGCAGTTGGGGACAAAGCTCTAACGAGTTGCTAACCAGCAGAAGAAACGACATTTTTGTTGAATCTACTAGCTATGCAAAAGGTTTTCGGGTTGTTGCGATGCCGATTGACCCGCTGACGGAACCGAAGACTATTACCGTTGACAGGCTAAACAGCAAAGCCACAAGCCCGCTTGAAATAACTTCAAGTATCAAAGGCGAAGTCAAAGTCGAAGTTTTCGTTGACGAAAACGGACAAGTTGTTTCGGCAAAGGCAATTTCAGGACATCCCTTGTTAAAGGAAAAGGCAGTGGCTCTGGCGAAAGAAGCGAAATTTCAACAAATGTCGGCTGACGGAAAACCTGTCAAAGTGAAGGGAACTTTGATTTATACTTTCATAGGACTTTCGCTTAATAGATTTCCAAAGCCGGAATAAACGGATTTTGCAATTGTTCTTTCATAGGACTTTCGCTTTATTAAATTACAAAGCAGGAATCGTTGGATTCTGGAGTTGTAATTTCAGATATTCAGCGAATAACTTATTTTTAACTTGATAGATTGTGGTTTTCATTTCTTGGGCTTTGACTTTAATCGCCACCCACGCTGCATAACAACAAGCTAAGTGATTTCTTTGCGAACGCTCCTTTCGGCATTGACATTTTTCACTTCCCGTCAGTTGCTTGAAACTTCGGTGAAATTCTTCCACTTGCCACCGCACCTGAAGGCTTTCTATCACTCTCAGCCGCGTGCAGTTTGCAGTTAGGTCATTTGTTATCGCCCACTCAATGTCATCATTTGTGGCGACCAACTTGAATAATCTCACCCAAAACGGAACTTTTTGCAAGCGCACAAGTTGTCCGTTCCGCAAACTCTCCGCCTCCCATTCCAACTCTTCCAAATCCTGATACCCAGTTTCTTTATTGACACAAACTTTGCGATTGCTTTTCAGTGCTTCGGAAAAATGTCCAACCGCTCCGATCTATCAATTTTAGGTTTTCTTCGCCCGCATACCACGAGTCAAAAGCGATGCGCCGCGCCTTGATTTGTTTGTCCGTAACGGCTCTGATAAACATCTCTTGAAAATGCTCATGTTTGGTTTTGCCATCTGTTTGAGGCGCATAAACCCGATAATCTATCGGACAAAACTCGCCTTCCAAGCCAGTCGAATGGAGCAAATTCACCAACCCAATACCCTTCCCCAAGCCGTGTTCCTTGCCGCTATATTGCCGTTTGACCAACTCTATCGAATGCCAGTAGCGTTTGTCTTGAACCGAATCAGCCACCATCAAAAACGCTTCTTCGCTGTCCTCAATCCACTCTTTGACCAACTCCCACAAGGCTCGCGGCGTAAAACGCGAATTACTCAACACATCACTTATCGAATCGTGGCTGACTCCTTCCAGATGTTTCGCCAAATTCGTGCAGGTGTAATTGATTGGTGTGCTTAACAGATATTCAATGAATTGTTTTTTTGTAATCATCAAATACTGTTACATCATATTTTTTCAAAAAGCGAAAGTCCTATGAAATTTAATTTTCAATTTTTATAACAATTGAAGTAATAACCTTTGGTGCTAGTTTGGAAAACGCTAAGTTATTGAAAACAAAAGAAAGCATATTTTCTACTGCGAGCGATTTTCGACAAATTTGGTAGATTTCGGCGGATTTTGCAAAAAACTACTTTAACTGGATTGTTAAATCCTTTATTTTCAATAGCACAAACTAGCACCAAAGGTTAATATACTTGTAATTACACAAAAGAATTAAAGATAGGAAAATGTATAAATCAAAATGGAAAGTAATTTGGATGAAATGGAGAGAATTTTGGGAAAAGGTGCGTCAAATTATAGATAACGAGGAAGAAGACAAAATTCCTAAAATAATAGAGGAGACTCAAAAGAATAAATCCGAATCAGAAATCTTTTTACAAAAACTCTTAAATGCCGTTGAGGAAAAGTTGAAAAGGGAAATCACGCGTATTCAGAATACCGACAAGGCTTATATTCCTGAAAAGTTCGTTTTGTTTTTGAGCGCGGAAGCCGATAAGGAATTAAGTAAAGAGAAACGAGATTTTTTTGAGAAGGGCTTAAGCAAGATATTGCTTGAAAGAGCCGAAGATATGGCTGGAAATCTTGAGCTAACTTCTAAAGAAATCAATGTTCAAATTAAGGTCAATGGAGTCTTGAAAAATGAAGAGGTTGAAGTCAAGATACTGTCGAAAGATGAAAAAAACACGGGTAACGCAAATGAACCGAACAATAATAAAAATACTATCGAAGATATTGACTCGATTTCCGACATTCTTTATTACATCGAAATTTGGCAAGCGGACAAGAAATTAAATGAGTTTCCGATAATACGCAAGCAAAATACCATTGGACGCGATGACGAGGAAGGAGCGGCAAATCTGCGGCTTCCCACCGAAAACCGTAGAATCAGTCGAATTCACGCGGAAATCATTTCGGAAGAGAACGGGGAAATTTGGGTTACGTCTCTTCATAAAAATCCGACCGTTGTTTCGGGAAAAGCAATCAAAAACGGCGAAAGGGCTCAATTAGACGCTGACGGCGAAATTCAGATTTACGATTTTTTACTAAAACTCAAATTCAAGAAGTAACGAATGCTCGAAATCGGAAAAAAAATCGGCGAATATATTCTGGTCGAACACATTGATTCGGGCGGATTTGGTGACGTTTGGAAAGCGGAAGTGCCGACCTTTTTAGGAACGGACGAATTTGCATTAAAGTTTATACGTCCTCCGAAGGACAAAGAGGGAATTAATCTCGAAAAGGTCAAAAAGGAAATGGCTGCCTGGCGAAAGGTAAGCGGTCTGCCGCATATCGTCTCGGTTATCAAAGCCGATAAATTCGAGAACTACATTTATATCGTCAGCGAATATGCCGACGGCGGCTCGTTGGAAAATTGGCTGTGGGAAAATGGCGGAAAAGCCGAATCTGCCGAGCGAGCCGTCCAAATCACTTTAGAAATATTAAGAGGTTTGGAGAGTATGCACAAACAACACATCGCCCATCGAGATGTAAAGCCGGCGAACATTTTGATAAAGAAAGGTATTTTTTGTTTAGCCGACTTTGGCATTTCCCGTCAAATAAAGACTTATCCTAAAGCAACAAGGTCGCTGGGAACATTTGAATATATGTCGCCGGAGGCGTTGGCGCGAAATCCGTCCATAAGTGAAAAAACGGATATTTGGTCAACCGGCGTAATTTTGCAGGAGCTTCTCACAGGCAAACTTCCTTTTACACAAGAAACCGGAGCTTTGGAAGCCGCTATTTTGCACGGAACGCCTAATTCATTGTCCGAAAACATTCCAAAATCTTTACGCGAGATAGTCGAAAAGGCTTTGCAAAAAAAGCCGGAAAACCGTTTTGCTTCCGCTCAGGAAATGCGCGTGGCATTGGAAAGAGTCAAGTGGGGAAACGAAACAATTGAAGAAGATGACTTTAAAACAAGTGAAGAAAATGAAGATTTAATAAATTTGATTCGAGAACTTCCGCGCAATCCGAAGGAAATCTTGGCTATTCTTATAAAGCGGTGGGGTATTAAGAGCCTTGATGATATTTTGATTGACGACGTTAACAAGGTTAAATTTACTGAGCCAAATCAAGAAGATGAAAAACAACCATCAAGCAAAGGTATTGCTAATTTACTGCCAAAAGAACCTATAAAAGATAAACCCGCACCGCTGCCTGAACAACGACGTAAATATATAACGAGAAAAATTAAATCTCCGAAAAGAATACCTTTATGGATAAAGGTTAGTTCCGCTATAGTATTGGTAATGATTATTGGCGCGGTAGCTATTACGAAAATGCCTTTGAATAAATTTTCAGGTCAGGAAATTACAACACCAGCCGCCCAAACATCAAATGAGCAAAGTATTTTTGGGGAAAACGCGAGCAATAATACCAATGAAAATTCAAATGTTTCTTCAAATTCCGCTCCAGTCTTCGAGCCGACACGAACGCCTACGCCAAAGAAGAATAAGACACCAAATTATAAGAATACAAACGTAACGGAATCGCCAGCTCCGACACAGGAACTGCAGCCGGCGGTAAATTCTATCCAAACGCCGGTAACTACAGGAGAATCGCCAAAACCTAAACCGACCTTGCCAAAACCTCCGGCTCAAACGCCGACTCCGACGCCAAAACAAACTCCGGACACAAACGGAACACAAACCGTCAAAAAAAATTCAAATAAGAAGAAAGGTGCCGGAAAAAAGAAAACACCGAAATCGAATCCCGACTGCATTTTTACCGGCAATTGTTAATAAATCCGATTGATTATCAGTTTTGTTTAACCTTTTATGGAAAGCGAGGAATTTTCTTCGTTTATAGCCAACTGAGTGTTTGAATCAATTTCGCCGCTTGGCATCTTTAACAGTCATAGGCGTTCGCTTAAATAAATTGACAAGAAACAGGAAAAGCAACTACAATTTTAAACGGAGAATCCGACATGAATACTCTACGATTTAAATTTAAAAAATCGGTCTCGACAATTATTGTTTTTATATTACTGTTGTTTGGCGTTGCGCAGACATCTGCCCAAAGAGCTACGTCACAAGAAAAACCGTTCATTCTTGCAGATATATTAGTAGGTTTGAAAACCAGGGGAAAAACGCCTGAAACAAGAACCGTATCCGACCGAAATAAATATATCACTCGAAGAGTGCGTGAACGCGGTATAAATTTTGAATTAACCGAAGAAAGCGAAAAGTACCTGCGGGACGCGGGGGCGTCAGTTGAGTTAATAAAAACAATTCGTCAATTATCGGAAAAAAAAAGCGGTAAGGATGCCGTCTATTACTTTAATCTTGCCTTAAAGTGCGAAGAAACCAATTTTATTTGCCGAATAACAAATTATACAAAGGCGATAAAATTAAATCCAAAATTTATCGAAGCCCTCAACAATCGTGGAGTTGCCCACAACGACCAAGCAAATTACGGTTTGGCAATTATCGATCTTACCGAAGCGATAAGGTTGGATCCAAAATTTGCTTTTGCCTATTACAACCTTGGACTTGCTTACTATAATAAAGCCGAGTATGACAAAGCAATTGAAAATTACACTAGAGCGGTTGAATTAGACCCAAGCTATGCGCTCGCCTATAACAATCTTGGATTTGCTTATGCCAAAAAAGGCAATCAAGATATGGCTTACAATTCCATCGGAATTGGATACTATCTACAAGCCGAATATGATAAAGCAATCGAGCATTACAATGAGGCGATTAAATTGAATCGAGAGTTCGCTTATGCCTATTATAATCGTGGACTCGCCTATGACGATAAAAGCAATAACGATCAGGCGATTTTAGATTACACCGAAGCAATAAAATTAGATTCAAGCGATGCGGATTTCTACTTACGGCGAGGACTGGCTTATTCCAGGACGGGCGAGTTTGACCTTGCGATAAAAGATATTACCAAAGCAGTAGAGACAAAACCGGAACCTGTTTATTCCTATTATATTCAAGGACTCGCTTCCTTTAAAAAAGCTGACTATGAGCAAACGATTAAGGATTTTACTAACGTCATAAAGTTAAGCCCGGAATTTGGCACGGCTTACTATTTACGCGGAAGCGCGTATGCTTTCCAACGCAATTTCGAGCAAGCGGTTATAAATCTCGATAAAGCGACAGAGCTAAATACAAACGATGCTTTTGCATATAAAATGCGCGGACTTATCTACTTTGAGAAGGCTGTTTATGACAAAGCGCTGGACGATTTTAGCAGGGCGATAAACCTGAATCAAAATTTTTTCACTGCTTATCTTTACCTGGGATTTATCAAAACTAACAATGGCAATGACGGCGAGGCGATAAAGGATTATGACGCGGCAATAAAGTTAAATCCAAAACTTGAGTTTGCTTACAACGGACGAGGATTTTCTAATTCCAGAATGGGTAATTATAACCAAGCAATCAAGGATTATACCGAAGCTATCAGGTTGAATCTAAATCTTGGAATTGCGTTCAAAAATCGGGCTGAGGCTTACGATAAAATCAATGAAAAGGCAAAGGCAAAGGCTGACCGCAAGAAATATGAACAATTGATAAAAAAAACCTAATCATCAATCATTTTAGCCGTTAGAGCGAAGCGGTCATATTTTCTCACATCAACATCAAAATCGGATTCTCCAGCAGTTGCTTGAACGTCTGCAAAAACTTCGCGCCCATTGTGCCGTCAGATTGTTTGAAGCAAGGCTTTTTCTACTTCTTGCAGAAAGAGCGCGAAAACGAAATATTGTTACGAAACCAATTTGTCGTATTCGGTGTGAGTTCCAATCCAAAACCAAACAACACCTTCGGATTTTTCCGTTCCCAAAGTTCGATAGTTTATTCCGACGCGGACAGACCATAATTGTTTATGTTTCCCGACTTTTTTAAAGTGTAGCGATGGATGTAGCGGATTGACTTTGAGCAGTTGATAATTTTTATCAGCTAGTTTTTGGACATCTTTGGGCAGTTGGTAGTAAAGATTCCAAAAACGAGGCAAGGTCAGATGTTTCATAGCGGCTTGGCAAGTCCCATCTCATATTCTTTATCAACTTCGGCAAGCAGCGAATCAAGCCGACCTGTTTCTAAATCGTCAGCTATTTGTTTGTCCCAAATTTGCGCGTGATAGCGTTCCAGCCAAGCCATCAATGCGCTCACTTCTTGGGCGGGAAGTTGTTTAATAGCGACTTCTATTTCTGTTCTACTCATAACCCAAATTTTATGTTACGAATTTGGTTTGGTCAACTATTTTGAAGCAAGGCTTTTTCCGCTTGCCTGCGGAATCGGAACAAAAACAAAATATTTTTTCGGGTATAGATAATCTTCGCCTTCGTCGTCAATAATGCGAATGTAACAGGAGCGTTCCGCCTTTTCGTCAGGTAAAACTTGATAAATTCGGCGCAATGTGAGCAGTGAATTTTCATCCGCAAAAACACAAATAGCAAATTCGTTTGATGTTTGCATAGCTTACATCAACATCAAAATCGGATTTTCAAGCATTTGCTTAAATGTCTGCAAAAACTTCGCGCCCGTCGCGCCGTCAATTACGCGGTGGTCGCAACTCATGGTAACGGTCATTATATTTACCGTATAAATTTCGTCGTCTTTGACAACAACCGTTGGTTTTGCCGTGCCGACGGCTAAAATCGCGGCTTCCGGGGGATTGATGATTGCCGTAAATTCTTTGATGCCGAACATTCCAAGGTTTGAAATTGAAAACGTCGCGCCGGTGTATTCTTCGGGTTGAAGTTTTTTCTCGCGTGCGCGTCCAGCCATTTCCTTGATTTCTCTGGAAATTTCCGCGATGCCTTTTTTATTTGCGCCGCGCACAACCGGTGTAATTAAACCGTCGTCAATCGCCACCGCAACGCCAATGTCCGCGTCTTCGTAAAAACGAATCGTTTTGTCTTGGTAGGAAGAATTGACAAACGGATGTTTGGTTAAGGCTTGCGCCACAACTTTGACAATAACGTCGTTGACACTTACCTTTTGTTCTTCCTT
>MWVX01000452.1_pt1 | contig 12844 bp, 6 predicted proteins | sample 1047311 | NCBI WGS metagenome assembly MWVX01 (sample SAMN06349984, study PRJNA376086) | soil metagenome | isolation source: MtG-4 sample Antarctic (ecotone) soil | place: Antarctica | collected 2015-01-13 | reverse complement strand
CATATAATCTATGGAGGTGCCAACACCTGCATTAAACCTTACCTCTGCAGCCCTGAAAGATTCTCCATAAGCAGCAACCTGCTCCAGCAAAATTTTATAACGCTCAAATGCATTATTCATATTGAGGTAAGCCTGTTCTACTTCCTGGCGTAATAGAATTTTTGTATTTTCTACAGTCAGGCTTACACTTTTTAAATTAATAGTTGCTAGCTTAACCCTATTGCGGGCAATAAAAGAATTAAAAATAGGCAGCCGTACACTTACACCAATATTTGAAAATACATTGTTGTTTAACTGGTTGCTATAGTTGATCTTTTCTGTTGCAAAATTTCTTTGCGAAACAAAAACCGGTTGCCTTACGCCATTGATTGTTATATAACTGGCAGTAGATTCTTCGGTAATATTTGTAAAAACATCCTGCATAGCGGCGCTCGAATAATTTGAATTTAAATTACCGCGTAAAGCTATGGTTGGGTATAAAGCCCCCCTTGATAATTTTACGCCTGCTTCCGCACTTTTTCTTCTTAGTTCTGCTGCTTTTACAATTGCGAGGGCATTGGTTGCATTGTTATACACTTCATCAACCGGGGATGGAAATTTTTGAAGTAATTCTCCTTCATCAATCTTCTCCAACGTCAAAGATGGATCATAAGCTATGTTCATTAATTGCGTTAATGTCAATTTAGAAGACGCTAATGCATTTTGTGCCGTCACCCTGTTTAATTCTGCTTCTTTTAACTGGCCTCTTAAATCAAAAAGCTGCGGCGGATTAATGGCGCCCTCTTTATTTAATTTTTCCAGGCGGTCAATTTGAACCTGCGTAACCATCACCTGTTGGTTGGCAAGCACAACCTGGTCTTCATTACTCAACACCTGCAGGTAAGCTAGAATTACAGCCAGGGTTAAATTGTCTTTCGCCTGTTGCAATTCCATTTTAGAAGCATCGTACGCAAAAGCATTTTGCCTGATGGCATTTTGCAGGGTAAAGCCATTGAAAAGAATAACATCTCCGCCCAAACCATAGCTGGCATAATTGATCTTTTGATTTACAAAGCTGTTAGTAAAAGGGTCAATACTTCTTCCCTGGTTTATCCCATGAGAAATATTGCCATTTACTGTCGGGAATAAATTTGTTTTAGCTTGTTTGTATTCGACCCTGGCGGCTTCTGCCAGCAGGTCACGCTGCTTTACTTCAATATTATTTTTTATGGCGATGTCTATGCTTTCCTGCAAGGTCAATTTTGTTTGAGCGGATAAATGATAAGACGCAAATAAAAAAAATAGCCCAATTGCAATTACACGTTTCATAGTTATTTTTTATTGAGTTCAACGCGACCGTCCAACAAGTGTATGATCCGATCACCATAAGCCGCATTTTTTTCAGAATGTGTTACCTGTATAATGGTTACACCATCATCTTTATTTAATTTTTGAAAAAGTTCCATGATATGCTCTCCCTGGGTTGTATTTAGATTTCCCGTTGGCTCATCTGCAAGTATCAATTTTGGCTTGGCAATTAAGGCACGTACAACGCCAACCAATTGTTGTTGTCCACCAGAAAGCTGCGAAGGAAACAGGTCTTTTTTTCCAACAATATTAAAACGGTCCAGCATATCACTTACCATGCTTTTTCTTTCTGATGATTTTACATCCTGGTAAAGCAGTGGTGTTTCAATATTCTCATAAACTGTCAATTCATCAATTAAATGATAGGATTGAAAAACAAAACCAATGTATTGTTTATATAATTGCGACCGGTGTTTTTCTTTGAGATCATAAACCGATTCTCCTAAAAATTTATAACTTCCTTCCGATGGATTATCTAACATGCCTATTATATTAAGCAAGGTAGATTTACCAGACCCTGATGGCCCCATTATTGAAATAAATTCGCCTTCCTTAAACTCCAGGTTGATGTCTTTTAAAATAAAAAATGGTCTTCCTCCTACCTGGTGCCATTTTGATATGTGTTGTAATTGAATCATAGAGTTTGATAATTTTTTACTCTTGTTATTAAATCTGTACCAGTTTATGATGCACTGAAAAACAGTGTATTATATTTTGCATAATTTTTTTGTGTCCGCTTTTGATACAGTGGGTGTTCATTATTAGTAGCTCACCCCTTGCCCCTCTCCATCAAGATGGAGAGGGGAGGAAGTCATTCTGTTCGCACATTGCTGTTTTTTATTTTTATTTCCAACTTTCGTTTTTCATAGCGTCTTCCTGTATCCATTTTAGTTTTTATGCTATTTATTTTGGCTCAGTCTGTCATTCTACACACAGGATTGAAATCAAAATCTCTGAGATGCTTCCTTCGTCAGCATGACAAAAAACGCATTTCTTATCGATAGAAAATTTCCCAACAGTAACTTTATAAAGGCTTCCGCTCCTTCCACACGTAAAAACTATCATCATATCATTATAAAATTAATCTTGAACTTTTCCGTCTTCATGGTTTTCGTTCCTATAATGACTAACTGCACAATGCCGAATAGATTGATGCAGTACAAGAGTGCGACGCAACGAAAGTCGCATTCATATTATACAGCTTGGTTCATAAATTTTTTCTTCATCCTATTCACCACTCACCATTGACCACTCACCACTCACGATTTTCACTCTCTTCTTAAACTATGTACAGGATTAGCTGTTGCTATTTTAAATATTTGCGAACTGATAGTAATTAAAACAATTGCGAGTAACCCCAGGAAACTAAGCAACAGGCTGCCAAATGATATATTGATGCGATTAGCAAAAATGTTTAAAAAGAAAAATCCACACAAATAACTGATGGGTAACCCGATTAAACCGGCTATTACAACAAGCTTTACAAAACTTTTAGATAGCATGGAGACAATAGCAGCAACAGAAGCACCCATTACTTTGCGAATACCAATTTCTTTGCGACGCGTTTCCGTATTGTAGATCACCATTCCAAGTAAGCCAAGACAGGCAATGGTTATACACATGAACGCGAGAAAGCCAAGCATAGAAACCGTGTCGCTTGCAGATTGTCTTTTATAAAGATCTTCCCCGAACCAACTACTTGTAAATGGCTGTTGCGGAAAATTGTTTTTCCATATTGTTTCAATTTCGCTTACAACTTCTGCATTAGCAGCAATAGTTTTCACGGCAAGAAAATTGTAATCCTCCGGCCTGTACCGTAACATAAGCGGGCCATTTTGTACAGCCAAACCCTGGTAGTGAAAATCCTTTAATACTCCCGCTATTTGAACCTGGGTTGTGTCATTTAACAGTATTGATTTTCCAACGGCATCAATCGGGGCTTTAAGATTAAGTATTCTAATAGCTGTTTCATTTACAATTACAAACTTCTCCCCCTGTATATTTATATTACCTGGAAAGGTTGTGCCTGCGAGCAATTTAAGGTTCATGGCAGCTATAAAATTTTGGTCAACAGCGTAATAATCCATTTGGATAGGATCAGTACCGGGTTGCAGTCTTACATTGCTTCTACCGGATGTATTTCTACCAAGCATAGTGGAAGTGGCTGTTATATTTTGCACTGCACTTAAACGGCTGATCTCAGCAGACAGAATTTTATGATCAGCTCCCTGTAAAGGAATTATCAATAAATTTTCACGGTCATAGCCCGGATCTGCCGTGGCGATATAATTAAATTGCCGGGATGAAATAGCTGTAAAGATGGTAGTGACCAACGCCAGGGTAAATTGGATGATGATCAATCCTTTTCTAAAATTGTTGCCACCAAATAATTTAATATTGGATAAGTTTTTCAGCACCTCCACAGGTTTAAAAGAGGAAAGAATCCATGCAGGCAAAGCACCTGCCAGTAGGCCTGTAAACAATGTGAAGAGTATAAACCAAAGAAATATTCCACTGTTAAACGACAGATCCGGTAACGACATTTCGCCAATGAAAGGAGCATGATCTATCATTAGGTTTAGAAAAAAATAGGCGAGTGCAAATGATAAAAATGCAATGAGAACTGATTCAAGAATGAACTGGTAAAATACCTGGTGGCGAAATGCGCCTGCAACTTTGCGAATGCCTACTTCTTTGCCCCTGTTTAATGAACGTGCAATTGATAAGTTAGTATAATTAAAACATGCAGAAAGGAGGATGATGAAACCAATGAGCACTTCTGCTAATAGCTTTCCCATTGTGCCAACTTTACCAATACTGTTTTGTAATTCTTCGCCAAGTATAATTTTTTTGAACGGCTGAACATGAAGATCAAAGCTTTCTTTTCCCTGGAGTTTTGTTTCACCCCGCAAAGTTGCAGACAAACGATCTACAGCGGCGTTCAATTGTTTTTTTGTGCTTCCTTCTTTGAGCAGTAGATAGGTATATGTATTGCCCTGGCTATCACCCTTATCAAGCATCGGCGGTAACGCTCCGTTTTTTTCTAATGCCGCAACAGAACTCATAGATAAGTAAGCTTCGAAATCAATATGCGATTTTCCTTTTGGCACATCCATTACTCCGGTAATCTGGAAGCTGCCTATACGGGTAAGGGAAATCGTTTGTCCCAATGGGTTGCCTTTGCCAAAAAATTTGGTGGCTGTCTCTTTAGTTAATACGATGCTGTTGGGTGCTGTCAACGCAGTTGCAGGGTTTCCTGCAGAAAGTGTGAATCCAAACAAATCAAAAAAACCAGGATCCGTAAATGCCGTTTTTATTGCGATCTCCTTTTTGCCTGTTGAAGCAACACCTGCCGCAGCATTGTACAACCTTGCAGATTTTTCAATGAAGTTGTAGTTGCTGGATAGTGCTGGTGCTACGGTCAACGCTGAACTTGCATAGCGAAAAGAGGAACCTTGGTTATTCGTCAATTCAGTTATTACCCTATATATGCGATCAGCTTTGGGATGAAATTTATCATAGCTAAGTTGATCGTTGACATGAATTAATACAAGCAGGCATATAGACATGCTTAGTGCCAATCCAAAAATATTAATGAACGAAAACAGCTTATGTCTCGATAAATTCCTGATAGCTATTTTGAGATAATTTTTTAGCATATATAAGTTTCAAAGTTCACCAGTTCACATGTTTTCAATGTCAATTCACCATTCACCACTCTCACCATTCACTCATTCATTCTGTTCTTAAATTTTTTACCGGATTTGCCATAGCTGCTTTTACGGCTTGCAGACTTATAGTAATAAAAGCTATGAATGCTGCAATAACACCTGCCAGAATAAATATCCACCAGGGTATACCAATCCTGAAAGCAAAATCTTCCAGCCATTTGTGCATACCCCACCATGCAATGGGAAATGCAATGATTGCTGCAATAAGGACAAGCTTCATAAAATCTTTTGATAACAAAATCACCAAACCATTAATGCTGGCACCCAATACTTTTCTTATCCCGATTTCTTTAGTGCGCTGCTCAGCGACATAAGCAGCGAGGCCAAACAAGCCAAGACAGGCTATTAAAATGCCAAGCACAGAAAATGTCAATGCAATCTTTCCGGCTCTTTGTTCCGCACGGTACATTTCACTAAACGACTCGTCTAAAAAACGGTAACTAAAAGGCATTCCTGCAGCCATTGTCTTCCATTTGCTTTCAATGCTTTTTATTAATGAAGGAATATTTTCAGCTTTTACTTTAAAAGAAGCAAGCCCGGTGCTTTTTCCTAAAAAGAACGCTAAGGGACCAATCGATTGTTTGAGAGATTCGTAATTAAAATTCCGGACCACGCCGATAATTGTATAGACAGTGGGAGGTACACCCGGATTGTTTGAGCCCGAATAAATATTTTTTCCAATCGGATCATCATATCCTAATATGCTTGCAGTTTTTTCGTTGATGATTACTGCCAGGGAATCCGTACCATAATCTCTTGAAAAGTTTCTTCCTTTGATTAATTCTATACCCATTGTTTGCAGGTAATCATAATCAACTGTCCAGTTTTGCATACTTAATGCATTTTTTGTATCCATTACAGCTTCCTTAGAAAAAGTATTATCATTTCTTGAAGAATTTGTTACGGGAAGAAAACCACTAAGCGTACCGGAAACAACACCGGGCATTTGAAGTACATCATTCTTAAAAGCATCCACACTATTGCCTACTGCATACGCGCCATTCACTACCAATACCTGCTCTTTATTAAAACCTAAATTTTTAGTTTGTATATAATGCAGTTGTTTATAAATGACGATGGTTCCAATAATCAGAATAATGGAAGTGGCAAATTGAAATACTACCAGCAAGCTTCGTAGGCTCCCGCTTTTTCCGCCCAATTTTAATCTTCCTTTTAACACTTCAATTGGCTGAAAAGAAGAAAGAAAGAATGCGGGATAGCTGCCTGCCATTAATCCCACCGCAAATGGTAAAACGATTAAGAGGGGAAGAGTTAGTGGCGAAAACAGCGATCCTAAATTCATAGACTTAGCCGCAACATCATTGAACAATGGTAAAACAAAATAAGTGATGGCTAATGCAATACACAAAGAAAGAATAACCATTAAAGTCGACTCGGTAAGAAATTGTGTGATAAGATTTTTCTTTTCTGTACCCAAAACTTTACGAATACCAACTTCCCTGGCACGGCTGGCCGACCGGGCTGTGGTCAGGTTCATAAAATTTATACAGGCAATAAGTAAAATAAACAGTGCGACTGCAGAAAAAATGTAAACATATTGTATGTTACCTAATGGCGCCAGTTCAAATGGGCGATCGGAGTGTAGATGAATTTTGGTAACCGGGATAAGAGAATAGTCCAGTTTATTACCAGCTTTTTCAAATTCCGCCATATCGGTGATCTGCATATATTCTTTGGCCTGGGGCATCACATACTTATCAATATATTGCAGGAAGTTTTTTTCAAAGGCTTTATAGTCTGCTCCTTTTTTTAATAATAAATAGGTGTGAAAATTATGGCTCAGGTATTGTCCCCATTGATATTGCACATTCTTCATGGAGAAAATAAAATCAAAAATAAAATGTGAGTTGCGTGGAATATCTTTTATAACGGCCGTTATTTTATAGACCGGGTTACTGTCATCGTTTGTTTCAATCGTTTTTCCAACAACTTCCGTTGTTCCAAAATATTTTTTTGCAGCTTTTTCAGAAAGGACAACCGTGTTGGGTTCATGCAAAGCAGTTTTAGTATCTCCGTGAATAACCGGCAGTGTAAATACACTGAAAAAAGTAGAATCGGCATGCCCAACATCTCCTTCATTTATAAACTCCGTTCCCTTTTTTATCAGCTTGCTTCCATTGCTAACATAAATACGCGTATATTCTTCTACCTGTGGATAATCTTTTTTTAAAGTGGCACCCATCATATCAGAGGTTACCGGCAGGTGCAATGTATTACCTCCAAAAACGATATCAGAGTTAATGCGATAGATTCGATCTGCTTTTTCATTGTATTTATCATAACTCATTTCGTCCAGCACATACAAAGCAATTAGCAAAAAACAGCATAGCCCTATTGCCAGCCCTATGATGTTAATAGTAGAAAATATTTTGTTTTTCCAAAGATTCCTGAGAGCTATTTTTAAATAATTTTTGAACATAAAAGTAGTTTTGTTCTTAAATGTCGTTTTCGTTTATTCAAACGATAAGTTTATCCTGCCGCTGCCAGTCCTGACTGTAACTGGGATTCCGCCGCCATTTAATTTCCCTGTTAATTCGTCATCATCTTTATCGCCACTGAAATTGTTGAGGTTAGTCGTTTTTATTCTGCCACGCAATTTCAGGTCAACTCCTTTATTAGCTGGTATTTGCAGGTCTATATCTCCGCCGGAATTATTGATCCTCACATATTCTCCCAATTTTTTTATACTTACATCAATATGCCCGCCGCTTGTTGAAGTTTCAAGACTGCATGATAGGCCACTTAACCTGATGCTACCTCCTGAAGTGTTTGTCGAAAGCTCGCCTTCAATATTGCTTCCTTTTATACCACCACCGCTTGTGTTTGCTTTTATTTTTCCTTTCAGCTCACTTAAGTTTAATGAACCTCCTGAGGTTGATAAATTCAGATTGCCGTTGCAGGCTTCTGCATTTATACTTCCACCACTTGTTTCCAAATCAATTTCATCTTTTGAATTAGCAACATGAATGCTGCCACCGGATGTTCTTCCTTTTACTTTTCCACTCAGGTTATCAACGCTAAGGCTTCCACCACTTGTATGGAAATCCTGGTTGCCGGAAAGATTTTTTAAAGAAATACTTCCGCCGCTGGTCTCCAGTTCTGTTGATACATTTTGAGTAACAAAAATTTTGAAAGAAATACTTAGTGCTCTTCTCCAATCCATATCTCTTTCTTTAGGTTTTGCTGTAGCAGTGACCTTGTTATTGCTTACAGAAACATTTAAATTATAATCTTCATCCAATCTTCTTTTGATCTCTTCTTTTGATAAATTGTCACCCGACCGGTTATTGTTCTGCGTGACGTATACTTCTATCCTCGCTTCTGAAGCGTTTCCGCCCCACACAGAAATGCTGCCACCAGAAGTTTGCACTTCAACGTTTTTAATAGATTCATTGGCTAACGATTTTGTTAAGAAGGGTTCTTTGTTTGATAAATTTTGAGCATTTAATAGTGAGCTGAAACATGCAAGTGTAATAAGGAAAGAAAGTTTTTTCATGATTTTTATTTTTTATTCTTGTTTTTAAAATTCTATTTATTCTGTTCGTAAATTTTTTACCGGGTTAACAATAGCTGCTTTAATGGCTTGCGAACTGACAGTGATCAATGCTATTAATAAAGAAAGAAATCCTGCTACTAAAAATATCCACCAGCTTATGTCGATTCTGTAAGCAAAGTCTTCCAGCCATTTGTTCATAAAATACCAGGCAAGTGGTGTTGCTATCAAAAATGCAATAGCAATAAGCACAATAAATTCCCTTGTAAACAAACGCACTATATTTTGGACAGATGCACCCAATACTTTGCGAATGCCAACTTCTTTAATACGCTGCACCGCCATGAAAGATGCAAGGCCGTATAACCCAAGACAGCTTAGGAAAATTGCAATTACTGCAAAAATTTTGTATAGCTGGGAAAGTTGTTTTTCCTGCCGGTAAAAGTTAGCAATGATCTCATCGATAAACTGGTATTCATAAACATGCTCAGGATAAGTTTGGTTCCATAACTTTTCTATGTAGGCAAGTGTTTGCTGCATATTTTGCTGCTGAAGCTTCAGGTTAATTAACCTGTAAGTTGCTTTATAATTTCCCATAATAATTGGCGCCATTGCCTGCTGCATGGGTTGGGAATTAAAATTTTTGACAACACCTACAATGGATGCCTTTACCTCTCCATCCCACATATTAATTTCTTTGCCGATTGCATCTTGAGGATTTGTGATGCCAAGGCTTTTTAAAAGTTCTTCGTTCACCAGCATTTCTGTGGTGGTATCTGCTTTCACATAATTTCTTCCGGCGATAAGCGGCAATTTGTAAGTGCTGAGGTAATCAGCATCTGCCCATTTGAGGTTTGCTGCAAACTCAGTGCTCTTAGATGAATTATTAAATTTAAAATCTGAATACCAGTTGCCATCGTTTGATGGCGGTGCAAAGCTGAAGCTGACATTTTTTATTTCAGGTCTCTCTAGTAATCTTGTTTTCAGTGCATCAATTTTTGTACGACCAAGACTGTCGTTCGGTATAGGCACAGTTATAATCGCTTCTTTGTCATAACCTAAAGAAGCATTTTGAAAAAAATTCATTTGCTTCACTATAATAAAAGTGCCTATAATTAGCGCCTGGGCTATTACAAATTGTATTACAACAAGCCCTCTTCTTAACGAAATACCTTTTGTTCTCCCGGCATTAAACTTACTTTTTAAAGCCGTAACAGGATTAAATCCTGATAATATTATCGCGGGGTACAATCCTGAAAGAAATATGACAGCTATTATTATCCCTAATAAAAAAAGAAGTATCTGTGGATTTTCCCTCAGGCTAAAAGATAAAGGAAGATCTAAAACAGATTTTATAAATGGCAAGGCAACAAGTACAAGTAAAACTGCAATGATGACAGCTCCTATTGTAATTAAGGTTGTTTCGCTTAAAAACTGGAAACTAAGCTGGCGTTTATTGCTGCCTAAAACTTTCCTTATACTTACTTCCCTTGCCCGGTTAATTGATTGTGCGGTTGAAAGATTTATAAAATTAACACAGGCAATCAGCAAAATAAAAACTGCAATAAGTTTAATAGTACTTATTAACTCCTTTGAAATTGCCCTGCCAAGAAAATTACCCGACGCACTATCATAATGCACTTCTTTAATTGATTGCAACACTTGCCCGGTGGTAGCTACTCTTTCCTCGGGCCTGTATTTTTTTACAAAGGCAGGAAATAACTTATTAAAATTTTCAGCTTTTATATTTTCAGGCAACAATACATAACACACATGATTACTACTTACGGTTGTCCAGTCCTCAGAAGGGTTCATGAAAGTTTTGTAAGGAGCAATGGCTTTAAATTGAAAATCAGTGTTGCTTGGAATGCTTGCCAGTATGCCGGTTACTTTCAACAGTTTTTTGTTATTGCGATTAATGGTTTTACCGATAGCATTTTTCCAGGACCCAAAATATTTTTCAGCAATTTCTTTTGTAAGAACAATGCTAAGGGGATCACTTAACGCTGTTGCAGGATCTCCAAATAACCATTCAAAATCAAATATTTCAAAAAAAGAAGGTTCAGTAAAAAAAACACCGTCTTCTTCTTTAAACTTTTTAATTGCTTTTTTCTCGTTATCATCCATCACCGATAATAAAGTGTTATTATCACCATATATAGCAGCAACTTTTTCCACTTGAGGAAAATCCTGTCTTAGCGTTGCAGGCAAAGGAAATGGCACACCTGCACTGAAGTTAGTACCTGATGGATCGTTGAACTGTGTAAGAACTCGGTAGATTCTGCCCTTCTTTGAATGAAATTCATCAAAGCTTGTTTCAAACTGGATGATTAAAAATATCATGAGGCAAATAGCAATACCAACACCAAGACCAATAATATTAATCAGGCTATATGATTTATTTCTTTTGAGGCTGCGGAACGCTGTTTTAAAAAAGTTCTTAAACATAAAATTGTTATTTCTGATTAGGGATAGTCTTTTCAAATTTTGTTTTGGTCAAATAATCTCTGAATATTTTATAATTACCATCTGCTTGCTTTTTCCAGATCAATACAAAATTTGTTACTGAATTGGCCTCTTTTCCTTGCCTTATGTACTTTAAATCTGAGTTTCCTAACTGATAAACAAATTCGCCTTGCCCGCCAATTTCAACTACGGTTAACTTCCAGCCTCTTCCCTTGTCTTTTAAATCAAGCCAATATTTATCAAGGTTAGTTCTTCCTCTTACCGTATAATTATTATACACTATTTCTCCATCATCCGAATAAAAGGCAGCTACCCTATTCATATCATTCTTATTAAATGCATCTTCCATCTGCTGGTTTAAAACCATGATTTGTTTTTTTACGGAAGATGTGTCTTTCGCTGTTTGTGCAGAAATATTAAAACCCAACAAAAGAAATAGAAGCAAAGTGGTAAAGAACTTTTTGCTGTGCTTTTTAGATAAATGAATTGTGTGTTTCATAAAAAATTATTTTATTCAGTTCTTAAATTTTTTACCGGGTTAGCAGTTGCTGCTTTGATAGTTTGATAGCTTACGGACAAAAAAGCAATTATGAGTGCCATCGTGCTTGCAACGGCAAATACCCACCATCCTATATTTATACGATAAGCAAAATCATGCAGCCAGTTGTTCATCATCCACCATGCTATGGGAAATGCCAATACAGAGGCAATTATAACGAGCTTTAGAAAATCTCTTGAGAGCAGGCTTACCACACTGCCTACGTTAGGCCCTAATACTTTTCGTATACCTATTTCTTTTGCACGCTGTACACTGGTGAAAGTTGAAATTCCAAATAGGCCAAGACATGAAATAATGATGGCCAGAATAGAAAAATAGTTGAATACCGTACCCATACGCATTTCCTTGCGGTACAGTTTTTCAAAAGCCTCGTCAAGGAAAAAATAATCAAATGGCTTATCAGCAGCGACCGTTTTTACAGATGCTTCAATATTCTTTAAAGTGGTGGCCATGCCGGTTGGTGATACTTTTAACACAATATTATCCAGGTAGTAAGTCTCAGGTGCAACAGTAAGTATTAAAGGCTCAATGGTGTGGTGTAGAGATTGTAAATGGAAATCTTTTACTATCCCTATCAATTCGCCCTCTTTTGGTTCGCCCGATGCCACACTCTCCATGTTAAGCTTAACATTGGTAACTGTATTGATACCAAACTTTTTTGCAGCGGCTTCATTAATAATAAAGGCGGTGGTAGCATCTTTACCATAGTCTTTGGAAAAACCACGGCCTTGTGCCATTTTCATACCCATGGTTGAGATAAAATCCTCCTCTACCAGTAATGTATAAGCATTGGATTTAACCAACTTTCCATTGTTGTTGATGGTGGTATTGAAATCATAAAAACCTTTCGTCCACGGAAAATTTGAAAGTGCTGAAACTGTGGATACACCTGCTACCTGCAATAACTTGTTCTTCATCGCAGCAAAATTCTTTTGTATTGACTCCTCTCTAATAGGAATAACCAATGTTTGCTCTCTTTGCAATCCAATGTCTTTTGTCTGTATGTAGCTTAGCTGTGAACGAATAATGATGGTAGAAGCAATCAATATGATAGCGATCATGAACTGAAAGACTACAAAGGAAGATTGTAATGAAAATGTTTTCTTTCTCGGAAACATGGATGCATTTTCTCCCTTCATAATATTTACTATACTAAACCTTGAAAGAAGGCGGGTAGGAAACATTGCTATAAGTAAGTTTACCAGTATGATCAATCCAAGAGTTACT
>MWVX01000451.1_pt1 | contig 12845 bp, 7 predicted proteins | sample 1047311 | NCBI WGS metagenome assembly MWVX01 (sample SAMN06349984, study PRJNA376086) | soil metagenome | isolation source: MtG-4 sample Antarctic (ecotone) soil | place: Antarctica | collected 2015-01-13 | reverse complement strand
TTTGTTGATTGTATTCCCCGTGCACCGTTAACAGATATACAACAGCAGTACGATACGAAAAAAGATGAGCCAGGTTTTGATCTTCGATCATTTGTAAATAAGCATTTTTCAGCCCCTGAAAATTATTCGCAAACAATTATGAGTAATTCAGATCGGCCGCTTTTACTTTCACATCCATAACATTATATTTCTCCATCATCTTACCCATGTCTTTGTAAACTTTTTCATTAATTTTCATCCAGCGCTCTGCAATTTCTGTGGCAAGTTTATTATGCCCGTAATTTCGCAGGCCTTTTATTGCTATCCATTGAAGGGGTGCCCATCCGTTTGGGGCATCCCATTGTTGCCCTGTAACAAATATTGTTGTCTTCAATCCGCCGGCACATAAAAACTTATCCTGTAAAATATTTGAAACTTCATCAGATTGCTCTTGTGAAGCGATATTAAAAAATAATGGAAAGGTTGCTGCTAAGGTTAAAGACTTTTTCTGTTTTCCGGAAATATAGTCGTAATCAAAATAAAATTTTTCCTCATTATTCCAGCAATATTTATCGATGGCTTCTTTACGTTGGTATGCAGCGCTTTGATATTTGTTGAAAGATATTTCATCATTAGATAAACGATAGGCTTCTGCAATGGTTTGCTCTAGATTATATAAAAGACAATTAAGATCAACAGGAATAATTTCTGTTGTATGAATGCTATTGAATTCATTTTCGATTTTATACCACCTGGAAGAAAAGTCCCACCCCGATTCGCATGCAGCTCTCAGATTTCTGTATAAATTTTTTTCTTTCACTGAATTACCATCGTTATGCTTTGCCAACTCAAAATCTTCTTTATAAGATTCAGGCCGGGGGGTATAAAACTCATCCCAATAATGATTTAAAATACTACCATCAGGCATTAATGAAACACGATCAGTAGAAGTACATTCGGCATTTAGTTTTTCAAAACCCCTCATCCAAAAATTATATTCTTTTTCCAGCTGTGGTAAATATTTTATTAAAATCTCCTTGCCCTTTGCTTCACTCAAAAGATTTACCATAGCTGCATAAAATGGCGGTTGGGAACGACCCAAAAAATAGGTTCGGTTTCCATTAGGTATGTATCCAAACTTTTCAATGAGGAAAGAAAAATTGTCAACCATATTTTCAATCATATCATATTTTCGGGAAACCTGCAAGCCCAACATTGTAAAATAACTATCCCAATAATATATTTCTCTAAAACGCCCCCCTGGTACAATGTAGGGTCGTGGTAATTTTATCAAGGAACTTTTTTCATCAACAGGTTGCCGGGTTAATTCATTCCAAAGCATTTCTACATGAGAAGCAAGCGGCCGATCTGAATTACTCATAATTGTTTGCGAATAATTTTCAGGGGCTGAAAAATGCTTATTTACAAATGATCGAAGATCAAAACCTGGCTCATCTTTTTTCATTTCGTATTGCTGTTGTATAACTGATAACGGTGCATGGGGAGTACAATCAACAAAAGTTTTCCCATCTGGAAAAACATTTTGTAACTGGACCTGTTCAAATAATTCTCCTAAAGAAAAAATATCTTCCAAAAATTATTTTTTTAATAAACTTTAGTTTTCAGGATGTGCATCCGGCGATTTTTCAATAGCAGTTTTCTTTTGTAAACTGTTGAACCATATCAGGCTGATAATAAGAATACTTATTGGTATTAACGAAAAGTAAAAAGCTGTTTGACCACCATAAGCCTCAAAAATATATCCTGTAATTATCGAACCTGTTGTGCCACCCAATGCAGAAAAAATTACGATTAATCCTGTCATTGGCCCATGTTGCCTCACCGGAAGCGCACTAAGAATAACTGAATTAATTGCAGGATATATTGGGGCAAGCAACAAACCAATAACAGGAAACATAAAAGCAACAAATGGTGCATCAGCCCATCTTTCAACAGATGTTAACTGTAAATTAGAAGCAAGGGGAATTACTAACAAGACAAGAATAGCTGCAAGAATAAGACAAATAACAAGCACCAAAAGCCAATGGATTTTTCGCAAAACAATACCGGCAATAAAACGGCCGATTGCTGTGCTGGCCGCAAGTATACTTGCCATCTGAATACTTAGGGACGTTGATAAATGCAATACCTGGTTATTAAACGTAGGCAGCCAGCTCATAATGCTTTGTTCTATTAATACATAAAAAAAAGCGCTAACTACAAAAATTAAAACAAGCGGGCGTACAGCCAATTTAAACATATCAGTAAAATCCTGTGACAGCGGTTTTGTGGCGGGAGTTTTAATGGAAGACTCATCCAACGGTGCACTTAATAATAATAAAAAGGCAACTGCCGAAATTCCTCCCAGTAAATAATAAACTTTCAACCACGATGTGGAAGTTGGATCGCTACTATCAACAAATGCACTGAAAATAAAATAACCGGTTAATATACCAATCATAAAAAAAGATTCTATGAAATTCATAAAGCTTGCATGATCTTTTTTATTAGAAGTTACCAGGCCAATAGTGGCAAATACAGAAACTTTTATCAATGCAAAGCAGGCTCCAGTTACCGCAAAAAGTACTTTTGTCATTGCAAAGCCACCAATAAACGGCATCATCAAACATGCAATTATTACCAGTGCCAATGCCAACAGCATGGAACGTTTATAACCAATCCGTGCAATGTAGGATGCCACCAAAAAAGAAACGATAGCAATGCTCAGGTCTTTGAAGGCTTCCAAAACACTTGCGGAAGATTGTGTAACGCCATAATTATTCTGCACCTGCAAAATAACAGTACCAACACTGTTGAGTAAAATAGCAAACACGTATTTATCGATGGCTTCTTTACGTTGGTATGCAGCGCTTTGATATTTGTTGAAAGATATTTCATCATTAGATAAACGAAAGGCTTCTGCAATGGTTTGCTCTAGATTATATAAAAGACAATTAAGATCAACAGGAATAATTTCTGTTGTATGAATGCTATTGAATTCATTTTCGATTTTATACCACCTGGAAGAAAAGTCCCACCCCGATTCGCATGCAGCTCTCAGATTTCTGTATAAATTTTTTTCTTTCACTGAATTACCATCGTTATGCTTTGCCAACTCAAAATCTTCTTTATAAGATTCAGGCCGGGGGGTATAAAACTCATCCCAATAATGATTTAAAATACTACCATCAGGCATTAATGAAACACGATCAGTAGAAGTACATTCGGCATTTAGTTTTTCAAAACCCCTCATCCAAAAATTATATTCTTTTTCCAGCTGTGGTAAATATTTTATTAAAATCTCCTTGCCCTTTGCTTCACTCAAAAGATTTACCATAGCTGCATAAAATGGCGGTTGGGAACGACCCAAAAAATAGGTTCGGTTTCCATTAGGTATGTATCCAAACTTTTCAATGAGGAAAGAAAAATTGTCAACCATATTTTCAATCATATCATATTTTCGGGAAACCTGCAAGCCCAACATTGTAAAATAACTATCCCAATAATATATTTCTCTAAAACGCCCCCCTGGTACAATGTAGGGTCGTGGTAATTTTATCAAGGAACTTTTTTCATCAACAGGTTGCCGGGTTAATTCATTCCAAAGCATTTCTACATGAGAAGCAAGCGGCCGATCTGAATTACTCATAATTGTTTGCGAATAATTTTCAGGGGCTGAAAAATGCTTATTTACAAATGATCGAAGATCAAAACCTGGCTCATCTTTTTTCATTTCGTATTGCTGTTGTATAACTGATAACGGTGCATGGGGAGTACAATCAACAAAAGTTTTCCCATCTGGAAAAACATTTTGTAACTGGACCTGTTCAAATAATTCTCCTAAAGAAAAAATATCTTCCAAAAATTATTTTTTTAATAAACTTTAGTTTTCAGGATGTGCATCCGGCGATTTTTCAATAGCAGTTTTCTTTTGTAAACTGTTGAACCATATCAGGCTGATAATAAGAATACTTATTGGTATTAACGAAAAGTAAAAAGCTGTTTGACCACCATAAGCCTCAAAAATATATCCTGTAATTATCGAACCTGTTGTGCCACCCAATGCAGAAAAAATTACGATTAATCCTGTCATTGGCCCATGTTGCCTCACCGGAAGCGCACTAAGAATAACTGAATTAATTGCAGGATATATTGGGGCAAGCAACAAACCAATAACAGGAAACATAAAAGCAACAAATGGTGCATCAGCCCATCTTTCAACAGATGTTAACTGTAAATTAGAAGCAAGGGGAATTACTAACAAGACAAGAATAGCTGCAAGAATAAGACAAATAACAAGCACCAAAAGCCAATGGATTTTTCGCAAAACAATACCGGCAATAAAACGGCCGATTGCTGTGCTGGCCGCAAGTATACTTGCCATCTGAATACTTAGGGACGTTGATAAATGCAATACCTGGTTATTAAACGTAGGCAGCCAGCTCATAATGCTTTGTTCTATTAATACATAAAAAAAAGCGCTAACTACAAAAATTAAAACAAGCGGGCGTACAGCCAATTTAAACATATCAGTAAAATCCTGTGACAGCGGTTTTGTGGCGGGAGTTTTAATGGAAGACTCATCCAACGGTGCACTTAATAATAATAAAAAGGCAACTGCCGAAATTCCTCCCAGTAAATAATAAACTTTCAACCACGATGTGGAAGTTGGATCGCTACTATCAACAAATGCACTGAAAATAAAATAACCGGTTAATATACCAATCATAAAAAAAGATTCTATGAAATTCATAAAGCTTGCATGATCTTTTTTATTAGAAGTTACCAGGCCAATAGTGGCAAATACAGAAACTTTTATCAATGCAAAGCAAGCTCCTGTTACCGCAAAAAGTACTTTTGTCATTGCAAAGCCACCAATAAACGGCATCATCAAACATGCAATTATTACCAGTGCCAATGCCAAGAGCATCGAACGTTTATAACCAATCCGTGCAATGTAGGATGCCACCAAAAAAGAAACGATAGCAATGCTCAGGTCTTTGAAGGCTTCCAACACACTTGCGGAAGATTGGGTAACGCCATAATTATTCTGCACTTGCAAAATAACAGTACCAACACTATTGAGTAAAATAGCAAACACAAAATAATTAAGGAAGAGGGAAAGTTTTATTTTCCAGTTTTGCATAAATAAAATTATTTACTGTAATAAATCCGAAAATACAATATAATCGTTAAGAGAGAGATTTTTAGAAATATCTTACTTTACATTTGTAACATGCATCAATTAATTAATTGCAATATTTCAGGATGTAAAATATAACTTCCAACGCTAACTGACATGCCTTTGCTAAAGCCCCGATTGAGTTTTTCTCAGATTATAAATATGAATGTTGGTTTTTTTGGAATCCAATATAGTTTTGGCCTGCAACAAAGTGCAATAAATCCTATTTATGATTTTTTAGGCGCTGCGCCTGATGAAATTCCATTATTAAATTTAGCAGGCCCTGTTACAGGTTTAATTATACAGCCTATAATTGGCGCACTTAGTGATAAGACATGGCATCCCCGTTTTGGGAGGCGTAAACCATATTTTTTTATTGGGGCATTGTTTTGCAGCATCTGTTTATTTATTTATCCTTTTAGCAGTACCCTATGGATGGCGGTAGGCCTGTTATGGATTTTGGATGCTGCCAATAATACTGCTATGGAACCTTATAGGGCTTTGATAGCAGATAAGTTACCGCCTGCTCAACATGCTACAGGATTTTTAACGCAAAGTTTTTTTACAGGGTTAGGTATAACGCTGGCTAATGTGTCATTATTTATATTTCAAAAAAACATTACAGGCGAACATGGCAGAATTCCATATTGGGTATTTGCGTCATTTTTTCTTGGTTCCATTTGTTCTATCACTTCAGTATTGTGGTCAATTTATAAAACACCTGAGATACCACCCACTGATGAGGAACTTCGAGTGCTTAAAGCCAATAAGGGTGGTATATTGGAGCCGATAAAAGAAATTTTCCATGCCATTAAATTTATGCCAAAAGTTATGTGGCAACTGGCATTGGTTTATTTGTTTCAATGGTATGCCTTGTTTTGTTATTGGCAAAATGCATCTAAAAGTATTGCGCAATCTGTTTGGCAAACATCGCCTGTACTTAATAAATCTTTATATGAAGAAGCGGTGGGTTGGACGGGCCTTGTAAATGGCTGGTATAACATTGTAACCTTTCTATCGGCATTTGCCTTGGTAGGTTTTGCACGGCGATATAGCCCTAAATTAGTTCATACTGTTTGCCTGATACTGGCCGGCATAGGGTTACTGATATTTCCACATATAGAAAATAAATATTTATTATTTGCACCTATGACCGGTTTTGGAATTGCATGGGCCAGTATGATGGGTGTGCCATACTTAATGGTGGTAAACAAGATACCTAAAGAAAAATACGGGGTTTACATGGGCATTATCAATATGATGATAGTTATACCAATGATACTTCAGAACATTACTTTTGGCTATGTGCATAAGCATTTTTTAGATAATGATCCGGGAAAAGCCATCACCTTTGCAGGAGTATTTTTGTTGCTTGCAGCATTAGCTACCATGCTTATTAAAGCTAATAAACCAACTGATGAATTGGATGTGGTAGTAAATATGAGTGGCGCTCATTAATGTTTTATCCCACGGGTTAACAAAATTTATAATTTAATGAAAATATTATGCATTGGTGAAGCGCTTATAGATATGATCTGCACCGATAAGGGTACATCGCTTACAAATGGAGAACATTTTTTAAAAAAACCAGGGGGTGCCCCAACAAATGTTGCTGCGGCAATTGCATCTCTCGGTGGCAATGTTACGTTGGCAGCTAAAGTGGGAGCAGATCCTTTTGGTAAGCAGTTGATTGAGGTAATGAAAGATTTTGGTGTTTCTACGAATTGGATGCTTGAGGATGCGAACTCATTTACAACTTTTGCTTTTGTATCACTCATGGAAGATGGTGAGCGGGATTTTGTTTTTAATCGTGGTGCTGATGGACAGCTTAGCGAAAGCGATCTGGAAGGAATTAATCTAGATGATTTTTCCATTATTCATTTTGGTTCTGCAACGGCATTTCTTGCCGGATCATTGCAGCAGGCATACATTGCGATGCTTCAAAAAGCACTTGATAAAAATATATTCATCAGCTTTGACCCCAACTTCCGCCAATTACTATTTAAAAACAATACAGAAATTTTTATTGAGCAATCGTGGAATTTTATGGAGCAAAGTCATTTTTTTAAAGTAAGTGATGAAGAGGCTATGCTGCTTACGAAAAGCTCTTCTGTAAATGATGCGTCAAAAATTCTATCCAAAAAAACAAAAGCAACATTTGCCATAACACTGGGTAAAGAAGGAACAATGTTAGTGCATCAAAAAAATATCACCATCATTCCATCAATTGCAGTAAACCCCGTAGATACAACCGGTGCAGGTGATGCATTTGTTGGCGCAGTTTTATACCAATTAAGCATGCATAACTTCCAAATGATACAAGATTTAGGTACAGAAGATTGGAAACAAATTATTGCAAATGCAAATAAAGCCGGTGCCCGAACCTGTGAATACATGGGTGCTATGGAGGCATTCAAACATCTTAACAATAAAATTTTTGAATAAAATTTAAAGGACTTACAAAAAATTCTACAGCGAACCGGGAAAAGTTTTAGAGAAACCTACTTTTAATTTCCATTTATGAATTTAAAAACATCAACCTCAAAAAATAGTAACAGTAAATGGTGGAAAGAAGCGGTAGTATACCAGATATATCCTCGCAGCTTTAAAGATATTGATGGTGATGGTGTTGGTGATATAAAAGGCATTATTCAAAAACTGGATTATATAAAAAGCCTGGGCATAGATGTAGTATGGCTTAACCCGATATTTACTTCTCCTAATGATGATAATGGTTACGACATAAGCGATTACCGGGGAATTATGAAAGAGTTTGGAACCATGAAAGATTTTGATGCATTACTGATGGGCATGCACCAACGACAAATTAAACTGGTGCTTGACCTTGTTGTTAATCACAGCAGCGACGAACATAAATGGTTCCGGGAATCAAGAAAATCCAGAACAAATCCTTACAGGAATTATTATCATTGGTGGAATGCTGAGAAGGGTAAGCCGACGCACCGGTATAGCTTTTTTGATGTGGAAGGCAGTGCATGGAAATACGATAGCACAACGGATGCATACTATCTACATTATTTTTCTGAAAAGCAACCCGATCTTAATTGGGAGAATCCAACAGTTAGAAAAGAGATTTATGAGATGATGAATTTTTGGTTTAAAAAAGGAGTTGATGGTTTTAGGATGGATGTTATTTCAGCTATTTCAAAGGATACCACATTTCCTGAACTGCCTGCAAAGTATAATGGCGACTACATTGCTTATTATGCGGATGGCCCCTATCTGCATAAGTATTTAAAAGAAATGCATAAAGAATCATTGAGCAAATTTGATGTAATATCAGTAGCAGAGGGTTTAGGCGTTACAACCAAAACAGCCCTCAACTTTGTTGATCCCAAAAGAAAAGAGCTGGATATGCTGTATCATTTTGAAGGTTCCGCTATCGGATATTTGCCAGGCGAATACAAACAGGTTGATCCTAAAGGTTACAGTCTTATAGAATTTAAAAAAATTTACAGCAAGTGGGATAGTGTGTTTGCAAAAAAAGGCTGGGGAACTATTTATCTTGGCAATCACGATCAGCCACGAATGGTAACCCGCTGGGGAAATGATGAACCAAAATATCGGGAAGCATCTTCAAAAATGCTTACCACATTTTTATTAACCATGAGAGGCACACCTTATTATTATTTTGGTGATGAGTTAGGTATGAACAATATCAAGTTTGACAAAATTGAAGATTACCGTGATATTGAAACCATAAATTATTATAAGAAATTGCAAAATGAAAAAGGTGATCTTAAATACTTTTTAAAGGGGCAACAAATTTCCGGACGTGATAATGGACGTACTCCATTTCAATGGGATGATAGTAAAAATGCAGGATTTACAAAGGGTAAGCCATGGTTAAAAGTAAATCCGAATTATAAAAAGATAAATGTTGCTGCGCAGGAAAAAGATCCTGATTCAGTTCTAAATTATTTCAGAAAAATGGTAAAGCTGCGCAAAGCCTTACCTGAACTGGTTTATGGCAAATATGAAATGTTGGATAATGACAATGAAAAAGTGTATGCTTATACACGGGCGTTAAGTAAAAAGAAAGTTTTGGTGCTGCTTAATTTTTCTGCTTCACTTACAAAATTTGAGATACCAAAAATGTCAGGCTCATTGAATGTGCTGATGAATAATGTTGCCTTATTCAACATAAAAAATAATACAGTAACTATGGAGCCATATCAGGCTTTGATTATACGGGTAGAGTAAAAATAAATCCTCTCCCAATAAAGTAAGAGGATTTGACTTTGTGTTAATTATTTTTCATTTTAAGCCGATTCACTACTAATTCGCCAACCTTTCTTCCATACTCTGTACTTATAATACATGAATTATGAAAATGCAATCCACCATAAAATCTTGCCCAGTTATTTTCATCTGAGGCATGGCGGAAAGATTTATAACTGCGGCTTGCTATCCCAAATTCCAATTCTGATGTATCAGTATAGGCGAAATTATCTCCAAATACACTCGTTAAAGTTTCAGCAGCTGCTGATGAAACTGTTGAATGTCCGCAGGTATATTCAGGAAAAGGTGGCGTTTGCAAATAAGGCTGCCAATCCGCATCAAAATATTTGTTTATCACGGTTTCGGGCCGGGCAGTGTTATATTTATATTTTGCATCCCAACAGTGAATAAAAGCATCAAAAAGTGCTATGCTTGTTTTCGCATAAGCATACACTGTATTGGGAAAATCAACTTTTGCTTTTTTTGCGGCAATGCCGATAATACTCATCCAGTGGCCTGGTGGAGAAAATTTTTTAGTACCATACATTACGTGTCCAGATACATTTAATTTAAAAGGATTATCATCCCAAAAATCTGCGATATGCTTTTGTTCATCAGTTAAATTTTCACCCGATTTTTTCACCAACATTACCTGTTTGTAATACTCACTGGTACTATCTTTAACATTAAACTTATAAGGTACTGGCGGCGTAAACATGTTTCCTGAATCTAAAACCAACGGGCGTATCTCGTGCCAATGCGATTCTAATGCTGAGGTATATGCCGGTGGAGTAGGAACCCATCTTCCTTCCTCATCAGTTACTGAATATCTTTCAGCACTTCTCGTTTGTGCATAATTATCTTTTTTGCTCCATTGTAGAATGGCTGAAGACACCGTATCGGCATAAGCGGTTGAATTTTCAAAAATTTCATCCGGCATTCCATTATCGTGAGCCAGGTTCTTTATACTGTCAACATATTCATTCATACTTCCTTCGGGAAAAGTAACAGATTCTCCCAACTTACAAAAGGCGAGCAATGCAGCAAATTCGAAATTTATCTTTTTACCCGAATCAGGTTTAGGAACATATTTTAAGTCTTGCAGTTGCCCTGATAAAGATTTATATTGTTTTGGATAGCCATGCGCAATTACTTCGTACGCTGCTATGTTAGCATACAAATAATTTCGGGAAGCAACAATAGGGCTAAAATTATTTCCCATTACCACTGTGTTTAATTCATGCACTGTATAGGAATAGAGTAGGGGATCTTTAAAAATGGCTTCGTAATCTTTTTTAGAATTACAACCGCCTATAACAATAAGTGTAACACACCACACAAACAATCTGTACATAAAATAAAAGATTAAATAATTAATTATAAGCAATTCCCATATAGCAATGGGGTTTAGCCGATTTGATAAATAAAAGAAAATTGAAATTATGAACAGCTAAACTCAGGAGGTTGTTCAGGAGAAATGTTAGGAGATGTAAGTAATTTTTTAAGGTCAACCCTTTCAAAATTTTTGGAAATATTATTGAGTGAGCTTATCGCAATTGAGAATACATATTCATCATAATCACCCGGTAAGCTTTTAAATGAAATAGAGTTCGAATTATTTTTTTGGCTTGAATTATCCTGAGTTAGATCGGCTGATGTTTTAAAAAAATCATCTTTTGCTTTTTGAATCAGGGTTTTATTAATATCGGGTATACACATTAGTACAAGGTTGCCATCCTCTATTTTTCGTTTTACATATTTATAAACTTTTCCTTTAAAATTTATTTCTCCGATTACACGCTCAAACTCTTTGGTATCATGGTGATAAGGGAGGGAAAGAGCAACCTTTAAAGTAACAAGTTCATCTTCATTATACTCTTTATTGTCAATAAAAGATTCTATGTTTTTATCAGATCTTTCTTGTTCATAAGCGAACCAAAGTCTGTAACCGCCAAAGTTAAAAAGAAATATAGTAACTAGGAATATAGCTGTTAACTTCTTCAATTATTTACCGTGTAGTTTTTTTTATTTTTCCCAATTCCTGTTAAAGTTAAAGATTTCCAGTGTTTTGGCAAAGAAGTTTTAAGCTGCACTAAACCTTGGGGGGTAATATCTAATCCGCCAAAACCAAAAAGTGCACTTTGTAAAAACCCCCCGGCCCCAGTTGCAAAGTATGGATTGGTACCTCCTGCAGATTCAGATAATACCCCAAATGGATTTTTTTTATTGGGTATGTGTGCTTCCTGAAATGCTTTAAATGCCTTAGCAGGCTCATTTAGCCTTGCATATAAAACTGCAAAAATTGCGTGGGTCATTGCCGGTGATCCTTCCCCTATCCTTGTTTCATAATATTCAAGATCTTTTTTAATTTGTTGCGGTTCAGTAACTTCTTTTAATGGGTAGCTCAACAGGTTAACGTCTGCTTGTTTAATTTTTTCTCCTTTGTAGGTGGTATGTTCGGAAGTTACCCCATTGCTTAGTTTTAAAACAGGAATGTTTTTTTCTACATCTATCCAATCTGCATTTATGGGGGAATTTATTATTTTTGCGGCCATAATTGCGAATTGCAAATTAGCTTTTGCCGCAGCATTAGTAAATGCATTATTGTCAACGTTCTCAGCCCACTCATCTGCTGCTACTACATTTTTAATATCGTATTTACCCGGACCATTTTTTTCCACTCTACTTGCCCAAAAATCAGCACACTCTTTTATTATTGCAAAGCCTTTTTCTTTTAACCATGCACTGTCTTGTGTTACAGCATAATAATTCCAGGCAGCAATAGCAACGTCGGCAGTAATGTGATGTTCAAATGGCCCGCTCAATGCCCATACAGGTGTTTCTTCATTTCCACTGGCAGCACTTTCCCAGGGGTACATTGCACCTTTATATCCATGTGCAAATGCATTGTGCTTTGCTTGCTTCAATCTTTCATACCGGTATTCCACCATACTTTTTGCCATCCCCGGCTGAAGAACAAGTAATGCGGGAAACATCCACAGTTCGGTGTCCCAAAATACATGGCCATTATATCCTAATCCGCTTAAACCCATTGGTGACGGGCTGTAAGATGTTCCCTCCCTTACAAAAGAGTACAAATGGTAAATAGAAGAACGAATATCCAACTGGCTTTGGTCATCGCCTTCAATTACAATATCACTCTTCCATAATTTATCCCATTCTGCATTGTGAAACTGTAATAAGCGTTTTGTGCCCTGTAATTTTGCGTAAATAACATATCGCTCTACTTCATTTAAGGGATCATCATGTTGGGCTGTTGAAATGGAAGCTCCTGCAATTGAAAAATGATAAGTGGAACCTGCTTTTATATTTTTTTTAAATTTTGAAAGGTGCATATTGTTATCCCACATTTCGTGAATTAACCTGGGCTCTGAGCCATGCGGTTCATCAAATAAAAAAGTTGTAGAAGAAGCAAAGGTTA
>MWVX01000450.1_pt1 | contig 12854 bp, 10 predicted proteins | sample 1047311 | NCBI WGS metagenome assembly MWVX01 (sample SAMN06349984, study PRJNA376086) | soil metagenome | isolation source: MtG-4 sample Antarctic (ecotone) soil | place: Antarctica | collected 2015-01-13 | reverse complement strand
CTTCATTAATAACTGAACTGCCTTTTGATTCAACTTTCAAATCGTTGAAGTGGCGCAACATTGGACCCTTTCGCGGAGGAAGAGCCAATGCTGTTTCAGGTGTGTTGAAACAGCCTAATGTTTTTTATGCAGGTTATACAGGTGGCGGCGTATGGAAAACGGAAGATGCAGGGCTTACCTGGCGCAACATTTCCGACAGCTTTTTTACTTCCAGTTCCATTGGCGATATCGCTGTTTCCGAATCAGATCCTAATGTGGTAATTGTTGGCTCCGGTGAACATGCCGTTCGTGGTGTTATGACTTCTTTTGGAGATGGCATTTATAAATCAACTGATGGAGGACGGAACTGGAAAAATATGGGTCTTCAAAAAACAAGGCATATTTCGGATGTCATCATTCATCCTCAAAATCCGGATTTAATTTATGTAGCAGCACAAGGTACAGTTCATGGTCCTAATACCGACCGTGGAATTTATAAATCAGCCGATGGCGGCCAATCATGGCGAAAAGTTTTATTTATAAACGACTCTACCGGCATCTCCGGTCTTTCAATGGATGCAACTAATCCGCGTATTTTATATGCGGCATCATGGCAGCATCAGCGCTTACCCTGGTCGGTTAACAGCGGAGGAAAAGGCAGCGGTATCTGGAAGTCTGCTGATGGGGGTGAAACATGGAATAAGATCAATACAGGATTGCCTGAAATGATGGGCAAGATCGGTATCTCTGTTTCTAAGGCCAATCCAAACAGGGTGTATGCAATTGTTGAGGCAGAAAAATCGAAAGCCGGGTTGTACCGTTCCGATGATGGAGGAAAAAGCTGGTCGCTTCAAAGCACCCATAACGACATTACATCACGCAGCTGGTATTATATGGAAGTATATGCCGATACTAAAAACGAAGACCTGGTATATGTGCTCAATGCACCAATGATGAAATCAATTGATGGGGGAAAAACATTCACGCCGGTTCGTGTTGGTCATGGAGATACGCATGACCTGTGGATCCATCCCGATCAGCCCAACAACATGGCTCTTGCTGATGATGGCGGTGCGGAGATCACTTACAATGGCGGTAAAAGCTGGTCAACACTAAACAACCAACCTACCGGGCAGTTTTACCGCGTTAATGCTGATAATCGTTTTCCTTATTGGGTGTATGGCGGTCAGCAGGATAACACTTCTGTAATGATTGCAAGCCGTACTAATGGTCCTGGCATTACAGATAAAGACTGGCAACCCTCCGCAGGATGTGAAAGTGCCTATATTGCTTTTGACCCTGATAATCCTCAACTATTGTATGGCGGATGTTACCAGGGATATATTGAAGTGCTGGATACAAGAACCAAAGAAAGCAAAGATATTCAGGCTTATCCCTCAATTAATTTGGCCATTCAGCCAAAAGATATGAAGTATCGTTTTAACTGGAATGCACCCATTGTTACTTCTCCTCACAATTCAAAAACCATTTATCATGCAGCCAATGTTTTATTGAGAACAAATAATGGCGGTATAAGTTGGGAAGAAATTAGCCCCGATCTTACCCGTAATGAAAAAATCAAGCAGGGACCTGGCGGCGGTCCTTTAACCAATGAAGGTGCAGGCGGCGAAAATTACAACACCATTTATTATGTGATTGAATCGGCTTTGGAAAAAGGAGTGATATGGACAGGCAGTGATTGCGGGCTGGTACAGTTAACAAGAGATGATGGTAAAACATGGAAAAATGTAACCCCGCCATCTTTACCGGAATGTCTTATCAATTCCATTGAATTATCGCCGCACAATAAAGGCACAGCTTACATTTCTGCCACCCGTTATAAGTTTAATGATTATGCATCGTACACGCATAAAACCACTGATTACGGCGCCACATGGTCACGCATAAGCACAGGCGTTCAGCCCGATGATTTTATACGTGTAATACGTGAGGACAAGAAAGTAAAGGGCTTACTATATGGCGGGGCCGAACGTGGTTTTTATATTTCTGAAAATGGCGGAGCTACGTGGAAGCGTGCCCAGCTTAATTTACCTGTAGTACCAATTACGGATTTGATTGTGCACAAGAATGATTTGGTGGCTTCTACCGCAGGTCGTGCTTTCTGGATACTGGATGATATAAGCGGATTACAGCAGGGAATTATGCACACCAAAACATTAAAGCTTTTTGCTCCTAAGGATAATTTTCATTTCAACAGCAGTGCCGGTATTCCGGGGTTGGATGCAGGCAGGGCTATTGGTCAAAATGCTCCTGAAGGCGTAATCTTCGATTTTTATTTACCTGCAAAAACCGATACGAATACTATTTCGCTACAAATCTTAAATGAGAAAGGAACCATTATAAGAAACTTCACAAACAAAAAAGATAGTTTATACAAGCCTTATCCGGGTGGACCTCCGGCACTGCGTATGCTTCCATCATCAAAAGGCATTAACCGGTTTGTTTGGGACATGCGGTCACAAAACATTTCGCCCGATATTTCAGGAGCATATATTTATGGCACTTACACAGGGTATAAAGTAGCGCCGGGCAATTACAAAGCAGTATTGCAGTATAAAAATGAAACGTCGGAAGCTGGGTTCAGAATACTGCCCGATCCTAATATAAAAGCAGATGATGCATCGTGGGCAGAACAGCAAAACATGCTGCAACGTGTGGTAACTCATATTGCTGAAATTCATAAGTCTGTAAATGACCTGCGCCTGGTGAAAAAGCAAATTGAAAATTATAATGAAGTGCTTAAAAATAAAGCGGATGCCAAAGACCTGGTAAAAGCAGGTAAAGATTTGGTAAAGAAAATTGATACATGGGAAAGTAATATTGTGGAAGGCCGCATTAAAAATTTTCAGGACGTAATTAATTGGCCAAGTAAGCTTAATGCCGAATTTTTTAATTTACGCGGACTGTTAGATACACATGATCCGGTGGTAACACAAGGTGTAAAAACAAGGTTGGCTGATCTTGAAACTCAATGGACTAAATATAAAAAAGAGCTTGAGGGAGATGTGAAAAAAAGCATTGACGATTACAACAGTTTGTTTAAAAGCAAAAGCCTGCCTGCCGTAGTGATTTAAAAAAAGGATATGTGTAAGTATTTTTATTAAAGCCTTTCAGGAAATTGAGAGGCTTTTTATTGTATGTACAAAACGTTTAGGTTCTTTCCATTTTAAAAAAAAGTGGAGTTAAGGCCCGCCTAAGATGGTGCTGCTCTCCCGTAAAATGCGGGACGGGAGAGTAGGTAGTTGCCTTTTTTTGTTCTAAGATGTTTTAACTCTACTCTTTATTACCCTTCACCATTTAAAGTTCATACTCACAAAATAATAGCCGCCGTTAAAACCAAAGGGTGATGTTAGTAGTTCATCGTCCACATCAACCTTAAATGCACCTATGGCAAGCCTCGCAGGAATAGCATCGGCAGATAAGATTTACTGGGCTGCAGGTTGCTATGTGGAAATAAAAAATGTAAATACAGGAAACAGCTCAGCCGCTTATTTATTTCAGCCAGGTATGTGGTCAATTGATGATGGTCATAATGCCGTTCTAAAAGACAACAAAATCATATTCTTCAGACATGAAGCTCCTACTAATAAATTCGATGTATACGGACATAGCAACCAATACCTGGTCAATAGGAGTGTTGCCTCAGAATGATATAGAATATTTATCAATTATTGCTGTGAATAATACTATTTATATAACCGGCGGGTGGGATAGAAATAGTAGTGGTGGAACAAACAACAAGGTGTGGAAGCTGGAGTTTTAATAATTAGCTGTTATAGTAGTTGGGCAACTTGCAACTGAATGTAAACCAAAAGCAAAAAGTGGAAAGGTTGAGAAAAATTGCGTTCAATCTTTCTGAGCAGGTCGTTGCCATATTATTAAAAGCCTTTCAGAAAATTGAGAGGCTTTTTATTGCAATTATTTTACTAGTCAAGGGTTTGCTGAAGGTTTGCTTTGAAGATGATTTTTCTTTACCCTGGAGTTCTTCTTTTTGGGCATACCATTTCCAAAGTTGAGTGGCGTAATTTTATTGCCTAACCAATTTTCAATAAATTTTTTTCCGTTTTCAAACATTAATTGTTTGATATATTGGCTAATTCCTTTTTTTCCTTCAATAGGCAGTTCAGTGTTGTTGCGAATAGAAATATAAAAATCTCTTGCCTCTTTCAGATGTTTATTTAGCTTTTTTTCAAAATCGCTCCACTCTGTAATTTTTCTAAATGAGTTAACGGGGTCTATTAAACCATCAAAATCGCTGCCTATGCAAACATGCTCCCAGGCCTTGTCCATTGCATCCTGTGCATTTAAGTTTTGCTCCTTATAATGGTCATAAGATATTTTTAAAATGTGCAGCAGATTGTAACAGAAATACCAGGTGTGCAGGCGCTTATTAAAATCCTGTTCTCCTATACCAAAAATTTTTTCAAGCTGTTCTTCTTTTGCCTCCCCAATATGAGCCGCCATTCGTTTAGGTAATTCATCCACCTCTACTCCAAGCATATCAAATTCTTCTTTCGACATATATTCTTCGCCAAATATTAATGAAGTACCACCGGTTATTTTACCAAATAAAGGTTCGAAGCCTAACACACGCTGGTCAATACTAATACCAATTAACCCACCTGACTTAATGATGTATTGTATGTCTTCATCAAATAAATTAATGCTCCAGGGATTGAACCATGCCTTGCGGGGATTATTCCCCGCTTTAGGTCTTGCAATTTGCAAGGCTACAACACCTCCCTCTTTTTCAACACTCAATACTTCATTAGCAAACTTATTCCACGATAGGCCGGTAACCCCGCAGTGAGAAGCTATAATAGGAATTTCTTTAAAATTACTCCCGTTTATTTTTATTAATTCAGGATTGTCTTTTCTGAATTTATAAAATTGTTTCCGGCTAAGAAGGCTTGCGTGTTTAACATCAATTAATACTGGCAAATGAGCATTATGGGTACTATATGCAGATTTAATAAATTTTATTCCATCATTGGAAATGCCTTTACCCCTTGGGTGAAAGACCTCATCTTTCATCATCTTCATTCCATAACTGAAAGTGGCGAGTTCCTTTTGGTTATTGGGTTCATCAATGCATGTTAAATGCGTTAGCGTTGAATAGAGTATACAGTAACCTTGTTCTTTTGCTGCTATGCGAATCTCCAAAAGATTATCAGCTGCATTACCTGTTTCTTTCATAAATGCATGTGCGCCTTCAATGGCAATAACAATTCCTGTTTTGCCTTCATCGGGAGTTGGTTTATTTTCATTAAGTAACTGAAAATTTGGAAACTGGTTTTTGAATGCTTCCATACCATATTCTAATTCCATTGTAAATAAATCCCAATAACTGATGTTTCCATCAGCAACCGCAGCAATAAAAGACTTGTCTAACTTGGTCAATCGTGGAGCAATATTTTTAAGAGCGTTTTGTTTGGGAAAGCCTCTTTCAAGTGGCACAATAGCACTGCACAAAATTGCATTAGGAATTGCAGCTTGATATGGTGCTGATTGCGAAGTAAGGATAAAACCTAATTCAGGAATTGAAACGCAGGTGCCAACGGCTTTATCTAAGCTTACACGCTTTAGTTTGTCTGCCCCCGTTAAAAAATGTTTAGAAAAATTATGCAAATGAAAATCAAAATAAGACATGCTTTTAAGTTTTAAGTGTACAATTAATTATAGTATTAGGGGTAACAATATTTAATGAAACTTTCTTTTCAATCTTCGAGACCTTTTTTGTTGTTCTGTTGCGGTTGTACCAATTTGTTACGTTGAGGCGATTTAAGAAAATAATTGGGAAGAGTCATAATTTTTTTTTTATGATTAGAAAAGTCAAAATGTTTAGCAAAGGGCAGGAAGAAATAGTTATTTAGCTTGCTTTACCCCCGGAAGATGAGGTTATACACAGGGAGGGATGTGGAATCTTTATGCACTTAAATATAAGCATAATATTGTTCAATAAGTTGAACGCACAACGAAAGTGGTTGTCCCCGTAATAAGCTGGCTTTTCCAGGCTTTTTTATTTTGTAAGTTCACGTCTGCTCTCATCAGTTCCTTAAAAATTATTTATATTCATCAATATCTTACCCCTTTCATTTGGCCACAAAGTATCTGTAAATGAATGCTCACAAAAACCAGGTACTTCACTAATAAAAAGGCAAACCAAAACACGTTTTATGAAGCATCTTATTATTTTTATTTTTTTGCTGATATCCATTTCAACTGAAGCTCAAAAAGTATCCACCAGGAAATACAATGTAAGTGAATCAAAAGCTACTGAAATAGCTGGCAGAGTACTGAAAGCTTCTCCTGTCATTGATGGTCACAATGATTTATTCATCCACTATTTTGATTGTAAAGATTGCCCTAAAGATTTAATGGACTATCGCATTGATACTACCAATAAAGGACATACTGATATTCCACGATTACGAAAGGGTGGAGTAGGGGGGCAATTGCTTAATGTTTTTGGCCGCGGGAACACACTCGACTCCTATCACCAGGCATGGGATCTTTTGTATAGAATGGAAGAAGCGTATTCTAAAGACTTAAAAGTGGTAACATCTTCTTTAGAAATGAGAGATGTGATGAAGCAGAGAAAAATTGCTATCCTTCCCATCCTTGAAGGAGCTGTGCGTTTGCAAGACAATCCTGCGCTTCTGCGTACTTATTACAAACTGGGTTTGCGGAGTGTAACCTTTGCCTACCAAACCAATGGCCTGGCCGATGGCAGTGATGATACAGCTAAACACAATGGTATATCTGCTATTGGAAAAGAAATGGTGAAAGAGATGAACCGTTTAGGTGTGTTAATAGATATGTCGCACATTTCTGCAAAAGCTATGAACGACATTCTTGATGAAACCAAAGCTCCGGTTATATTCAGCCATTCTAATGTAAAAACATTATGTAATGTAAATCGTAATGTACCTGATGACGTTTTATTGCGATTGAAAAAAAACCATGGCATTATCATGTTAACCTTTGTTCCCTATTTTACTACTAACGAATTTAATAACTGGATGAACAAGGGAGATACAGTTTATTACAAAGGAATAGCTGATTACCCAAATGATAAAAACAAAGTTGATTCTATCATGGAGAAATGGGAAAAGGAAAACAAAATGCCCTTGGTTACAGTGGCCGATATGGCTGATCATTTTGACTATATAAGAAAACTAATTGGTGTAGATTATATCGGTATTGCCGGAGATTATGATGGAATATCATTCACCATCAAAGGTCTTGAAGATGTAAGCACATATCCTAATCTGTTAATTGAATTGGCAAGAAGAGGATGGACCGAACCTGAATTGAAAAAAATTACCGGTGAAAACTTTTTACGGGTTTTTGAAGAAGTCGAGAGGGAAGCATTGTTACTAAAACAAAAAACAAAGCCCTCTCTATTTCAAAAGGAAAAATAACGTACCATGAGATGTTCCTTTTCAACAGCTTCATTTATTTATGCTATATGTTGGCTTTAGCATTGATTATGAAGCCGAAATATTTATAAATCATTAACCAACTCAATTTTATATGTCTACCTATAATGTCCTTCTGCTCATCCTGGCTTTGTTAGGCTTTATGCCATTGATTATCATTTTGTATAAAAGAAACCGTGTTAAAAAAATTTTAACCACCGGGTTGGTGGCAAAAGCAGTTGTTTATGATGTGAGACCGATTCCTCGTACAGCCTCAGAAAGTGTACTTTATTGGTTTCACGCCCAAAATAGTGCGCAACAATACACCGGCAACCTTATGATAAAAGCTGGCTTGTATAAAAACGGGGATACGTTAGATGTTTATTATTTGCAGGGTAATCCGCAGCGCAATACCGTCAATGGCGCCTGGGGGTCGCCGGTCATTGTAGGTTTTGGAATTGCGCTGGCGGCCTTCGCTTTGTTTGCAGCATATAAGTTGTACCAAATGGGTCCGGAGGCCATTATGTAGATAGGGACAACGGTGGCCTGGAACTTTAAAAAAAGAATTACCCAAACAAATAGAAATATAAAAGTCTGCTTCACGCGACGGCAACAAGATATGTTTTAGTTAACATTATTTATTATGTCACAAAAAAAGGTTGTTTTAAAAAAAGTTTTCATCCTGTTTTTGATTGGTTTCACTCTTCAAAGTGCTGCTCAAAATAAAGATTGCCTGGTTGACATGAATGGGATAGGCGCTTTAAAAATTGGTATGCGCCAGGATGAAATAGAAAAGCTGCTAAAGCAAAAATTTGTGTTACGAAATGCCGTAGACACTGCGGTTTCTTATAATGATACGGCAATGGCAAAATATAAAAATAGCAATGTGCAGCTTTTCTTTCAACGCCAGTACACGGCAGAAAACACTTACTTCATGTATTTGATTGGGTTAAAAACAAAAAGTCCTTTGTGCAAAACAGGAAAGGGAATTGGCATTGGCAGCGATAAATTAAAAATTATTTCTGCCTACGAAACTGATTACGTGTTTATGAGACCTGAGTTTGAAGATGAAGCCTTTACAAAAAAAAGTAAAACAGGGTATATTATAAGTATGAAGAACGACAATAATGACAGGCAAATTGTTTTTTATTTAAAGAATAAAAAGGTTGTTGCAATAGAAGTGGATACCATTTTTAATGACGAAGAGTAATATTGTTATTTTTTTTGTGGCAAGGTTTACCGAAGGGGTGTATATTTTTTAAGCCAAACAAAATATTATTTATGAAAAGACGAATGATACTAAGGACAACGGTTTTATTGTTTCTCACATGTGGATTGATTAATTATTTATATGCGCAGGAAAAAACAAAGATTGAAAAGATAGTAGTACGCGGCAATGCAAAAACGCAATCAATTACTTGTGATGGAGAAAAATTAATTATAAGCGGCGACAGACATAAGATTACAGTGAAAGGTTATTGTTTTGAAATAGTAGTGTATGGCAACGAAAGTTTTATTAACCTCGAAAGTGTACGGCTGATAACATTACACGGAAATAAAAATAAAATTACTTACAAAGAAGACCCGGAATTTAAAACAAGGATAAACAGGTTTGGTGATTACAACCGTGTTGATAAAACAGAATAATTGAGCAACAATTTAACGTGGGCGTACTATAAATCAATCTTAAAAAACAAACTACGCTATGAAAACATTATTGTTCCTGCCCCTTTTGCTCACTATGCTTTTTTCATTGGCTCAATCACCAAAGCAAAAAACCTTGTTAGCCATTTTTGCTCACCCCGATGATGAAGGCGCCATAGGTTCAGCGGTTGCAAAATATGCAAAAACACACAAGGTTTACATTATTATCGCAACCGATGGACGGTATGGCGTAAGGGAACATGCACGCATACCCGAAGGCGATTCTTTAGCTGTGGTAAGAAAAAAAGAAATGGAATGCGCCTGCGGAAAATTAGGAGTGCAGCCACCCATCCTGTTAGGCTTTCATGATGGCATGGGAATGCGAACTGGTGTTGGAGAAGCCTTTAAACAAATTAGAGAATTAACCAAAATATTGAAAGAAAAAATTGACTCGCTCAACCCCGCTTTCATCATCACCTTCGGGCCCGATGGAGACACCGGGCACCCCGACCACCGGATGATTGGGAACATTACCACAGAAATTATTTTGAAAGAAGGGTGGGATAAAAAATATCCATTGTATTATGTGGCATGGACAAAAGAACAAAGTGATGCTATATACCCGGAAAATCTAAATTATATGAATAAACAATACTTAAATGTTGCTGTGCATGTTGAAGATCGTCATGAAGCCATTGCATGGCGGGCAATCAAATGTCATAAAAGCCAGTTAACCGAAAATGAAATGGATAAATGGATAAACTTTGATAAAAAGGGTACCTCAAATACATTTTATTTCAGAAGGTTTTCTGTGAAGAAAGGAATGCAAAAAGGATTTTAAAAAATTTATTTAAAGAAACAGCAATGAAAAAATTAGTCATGTTCTCCTTTATCTTTTTTTTGTTCCTGACCATCAATAGTTACAGCCAGGGTAAGAAAAGAGGTAGCATTGTTGCACAGAAACAAATTAAACACAAAACGACCCTTCCCATTATTGACATGCACATGCATGCCAACAAGGCAAATTTTGCCGGCCCTCCGCCATTGCCTTATTGCATTCATGTAGATGAATGGCCTGTTTCAGCTACAGGAAAGGAGTGGCTGGAAACTTTAATGACGGACACTTCCTGTAAGCAACTGATCATGTCTCAAAAAACAGATGAAGATGTGATGAACAAAACATTTGAGATTATGAAGCGGCGGAATGTTTATGGTGTAACGAGTGGCGTAATGACAGAAGTATGGAAAACAGCTTTACCAGATCGAATTATTACAAGTTTAATTTACAGAGGCACCCAAACCAATCCTTCTGTTGATTCTGTGAGAAAATTGTTTAGCTCTGGACGTTTTAAAGTGTTTGGTGAAATAATGGCACAATACGGTGGTATAGCGCCGAATGATTCTTCACTTGATCCTTATTGGGCAGTGTTGGAAGAGATGAATATACCTGTAGGAATTCATATTGGTCCGTCACCGATAGGAGCACCATACATGCCGGGCTGGGAAAAAGTAAGAGCCAGGTTGCACAACCCATTGCTACTGGAAGAAGTGCTGATAAAATATCCAGGGTTAAGAGTGTACATCATGCATGCTGCATGGCCGATGATAGATGAACTACTTGCACTAATGTGGGTGCACCCGCATGTGTACGTAGATATCAGCAGTCTCATTACAGACCTTTCCAGACCTGCTTTTAGAAGTTACCTGAAAAAAATAATTGAAGCTGGTTTTGGAAACAGAGTAATGTATGGCTCCGATCAGATGATATGGCCTGAACTTTTGGAGATTGGAATACAAATCATAGAAAAAGCTGATTATCTAACACAAAAGCAGAAGCGTAATATTTTGTATAACAATGCTGCACGGTTTCTTCAATTAAGTAAGGAAGAAATTGCGAGGCATCATGGGAGATGATACGAAGTCGTTCATGATAGAATATGATACTGAATTTAGCAACCAGGTATTTAAACAATAAAATATTATGAAACCAATCCTAACATTGCTCTTCCTGCTTTTCACTTTTAAGAGTTTTAGCCAGGATATTAAAGCAGGTGAAATTATTGTACAAAAATTTTTAGCCCCCTCTATTCAAAACAACAAAGGTGGCGAAGACCCGATGCGCCGGGTATCTGTGTATATGCCTCCTGGATATAAAGAAAGCAAACAACGATACCCAACTATTTATTTTTTACATGGATTTGCTGTAGATGATAGTTTGATGTTTGAATGGCTGGGATTTAAACAGCTGATGGATAAAGCAATACTTAGCGGACGTATTCGCCCAATGATTTTAGTGCTGCCAAATAGCGATACCCGTTTCAAAGGGAGTTTTTATACCAACTCAACACTCACTGGTAAATGGGCTGATTTTATTGGAAAAGATGTAGTTGATTATGTAGATAAGAATTTTAGAACCATTGCAGACAGAAACAGCAGGGGACTTTCTGGACATTCAATGGGTGGCAATGGGGCATTAAAAATTGGGATGCTTTTTTCAAATGTTTTTGGCGCTGTGTATGCGCTAAGTCCCGCAGTATTAAACTGGTCAGGGGACTTTACTATCCGCAACCGTGCATGGAAAAAAATAAGCCTTACAAAAAATGAGAAAGATATTTTAAATGGCGTAAATGATCCTGAAAATACAGATGATGTTTCTTTTTGGGCAGCGGCGATGACAGATTTAGCCAGAACCTATTCTCCCAATGAAAATAAACTTCCTTTTAAGGCAAACTTTCCGGTTAGTTATATAGGCGATAGTGTGGTAATAAATGTGGATGTGATTAAACAATGGGAGGCCAACTTTCCTGTGAACATGATTGCGGATCATCTGTCCAATTTAAAAAGTTTCAATGCTCTGAAACTTGACTGGGGCAGGAATGAAGACTTTCCGCATATTCCCATCACTTGCATGGAGTTTAGCAAAAAGCTGGAAGCCTACAGGGTGAACCATTACGCAGAAGAATATATTGGTGATCATGTAAATAAGCTGGATGGTTTTGATGGAAGGATTTATACAGAGCTCATTCCTTTTTTTGATACGTATTTAAAGTTTGAAACCATTGCAGCAAAAACAGAAGGCATCAAAAAATCAAAGAAAATAAAAACGAATTGATATGAAGCAAATAATGTTTATAGCCCGGTCAGACCTATAAGGTTTCAAAAACCTTATAGGTCTTGCATTGAGTATATTGGTGATCACGTAAACAAACTAGATGGTTTTGATGGAAGGATCTATACCGAACTACTCCCATATTTTGATACGTATTTAACGTTTGAAACTATCGTAATAGAAACAGAAGCTGCTAAGAAGTCAAAGAAAAATAAAAAGAATTGATATGAAGAAAATAATTTTCATCGTCATGTGCTTTATAAGCGTAACATCATCTGCTCAAACAATAGATAAAATAAAACTGGAAAAAAGACTTGACAGCATTTTTTCTTCCTTCAACAAAAATACTCCCGGCGTTGCGGTTACAGTTATTGAAAATGGAAAAGTGATTGCCAAAAAAGCTTACGGCCTGGCAAGCCTGGAACACATGGTGCCTTTTACTCATAATACGGTTGTGCGCCTACCGTATTCTGAAGGAAGAGAATTTATTTCCATTGCTGCAGTATTAATGGAGCAGGAAGGTTTACTTAGCCTGGAAGATAAGGTAAGAAAATATTTTCCGAAACTGCCTGCTTGGGCGGAACCTGTCAGCATTTGGGATTTATTAAATCATCGCAGTGGCTTTGCCGATGAATGGGATGCAGTTTTATTGACACAAGCCAGCATGGGTAACCGTTTCG
>MWVX01000449.1_pt1 | contig 12866 bp, 11 predicted proteins | sample 1047311 | NCBI WGS metagenome assembly MWVX01 (sample SAMN06349984, study PRJNA376086) | soil metagenome | isolation source: MtG-4 sample Antarctic (ecotone) soil | place: Antarctica | collected 2015-01-13 | reverse complement strand
ATTGCATGAGGTGTACTATACGAAAGGTAAGCACCCTTGTCTTTCCTGATCCGGGGCCGGCCACAATCATTATGGGTCCCTCAGTTGCCATTACTGCTTTACGCTGCACCTCATTCAATTCATCCAGGTAATCCATTCAGCGATTAATTTTATTAATGGTAGGGGAAATATATACTAAACAAAGTAAAAATAAGAGCTCATTTCACTCTTCAAATTTAATCCTAAAAAGCAATCTGTCTTAAACTTGCTACCTTGTCTTGATAGAATGTTTTCCACATGAAAGCGGTGTTTCTTATTGGACATGGAGGGTCTGACAAAGCATTTGAGATCCGTGAAATCCCCATTCCTGTTCCCGGTGAAAGTGAGGTCCGCATCAGGGTGCAGGCATTCGGGCTGAACTTTGCCGATGTGATGGCACGCAAAGGATTGTATCGCGATTGTCCTCCTCTGCCCTGCGTGATTGGCTACGATGCTGTTGGAATTATAAATGTGACAGGATCAAATGTTACGCAGGTAAAAGTGGGAGATCGTGTCACCTGTTTTACAAGGTTTAAAGGCTATGCAGAATACATTGTTACAGATGAGACGGGGGTTGCAAAAATTAGTAGTGATATGCCTCTTCCTTTTGCCGCTTCGCTCACTACGCAATTTTGCACGGCCTGGTATTGCATCAATGAGGCTGCCCGGGTGCATGAAGGAGATCATGTGCTTGTCCATGCTGCCGCTGGCGGAGTAGGTTCAGCGATTGTTCAACTTCTTAAAATTAAGGAGGCGATAATCTACGGCACATGCGGTTCAGAAGAGAAAGTGCGGTTTCTGCAGGAGATCGGAGTGCACCATCCGATCAACTATAAAGAAAGAGATTATCCAGAGGAGATCAGAAAAATATCAGGCAAAAGAAAGCTGGATGTGATTATTGATTCACTCGGCGGAAGATATGTTCGCGAGGGAATCAATCTTTTAGGTGCAGGCGGAACGATGGTTTGCATAGGAGGATCACAGCTAACTTCAGCGACAAATTTCTTTGACCGCTGGAAGAAAATTTTTCAGTTTGGGTTGTATCACCCCGGGCAACTTATGATGGCCTGCAAATCGCTGAGTGGGGTGAATATGTTAAAGCTTGCTGATAGCAAGCCGCGATTGTTTTTAGATATGCTGCAACAGATAATCTCACTTGCTGAATCAGGAACCCTTCAACAAAATGGTGGTAGAGTATATCACATCTCTGAATTCGAAGCAGCCCATTCGGCTTTGGAGAATCGTCAGACAATGGGGAAGGTTGTGGTGAGGTGGTGAGTGTGCACATTTAATGCAACACTTTAATTATTTATTCAATATACTTTGAGCCCTCTGATTTTACCAATTCCATTTTGGGGAGACTGTCCATTAGTCTCCGTTTGCTAATTAATAACATGAAAAACCATCCCGATAGTGTCATGGCTAAGTTTGGTCAGAAGTTAGCATGTGGGTTCCTTAAAATTTGACATTATAAAATTACGGGAAGTGCGAACAAGATTGTTCCAATTGCAAAAATGAAAGTCAAAATATTGATCATTCTATTTTTAACTCCTAAAAAGATGAACTGCTCAATTGTTCTGCCTAACCAAAAAATTGAGATTCCTATCAGAAAAACATTCCCAAGTCTTGTTTTTAATAATTCATTTGTATAATTGAAACAAACGAAAGCTACAAAGATGAAGAAGTAAATAAGCCTGTGGGGTTTGCTATCTGAATTATTGCTCTGTTAGCGAAAGATATTTTTTTCAGTTCATTTTTCCAATCAAAAAGTCGCCCAAAAAAACATATGAAAAATTCCAAGCCCTACAGAATAAAACCCACAGACATAAATTATAATTGTATCAATGGTTATGCTTTTATTCAACACGTTTTTAGTATTGATGAAAACTATGAAGCCAGGATTGCTCAGTCAAAATTATATTTATTCACTCATCATTATAAAGGATACCTGGTATCTATTAATACTCTATTTTTATCGCTGTGACCCTTTATAATTTAATCTTAACCTTTTATTATCATGAAAAAAGTTTCTGCTATACTTCTTCTTTTCATTGCATTGTTTCTTTCCTGCAGCAAACCCGATGAAACTCTGATGGATGATCCCTCTATACAAACTGAACTCAGAAAAATTCCTATAGAGTATGCTGCCCTTGCTGCCATTCATCTGCCTGGCTTTCCCGACTTTCTCATTGCTGATGGTGCAGGAGTGTGGGTTACTAATATAGGCCGGCTAGAAAAACTTGTACTTGGCAGCGATACTCCTGTTGCAACAGTAACAATGCCATCTCCCTGCGGCGCAGGAGTTTCAGCCTTCGGCTCCTTGTGGGTTGCGAGCTGCTCCAACAAATCCCTTTATAGAATTGATAAAACCACGTTCGCCATCACCTCGATCATTAATACCGGCCTTGCTGATCCGTCGGGTGAATTAAGTGTTGCTGCAGGGGCAGGATCCGTTTGGCTCTTAACGAAAAGCTCAGGCATTCTTACGCGCATTGATCCCGCGACAAACAGTGTCGTAAGTGAGATTGCTGTGGAGCCGAAATCTTACGCTGCAGCATTTGGATTCGGTGCTGTGTGGATTTCTAACACCGGCGATGGCTTTTCTGACGTTGGTTCAGTGCAACGTATTGATCCTGCAACAAATCAGGTGGTAGCCACGATTCCGGTGGGTAAGACTCCCCATTTCATTGCTGCAGGTGAGGGAGGTGTATGGGTGATAAACCAGGGTGATGGCACAGTAACCCGTATCGATCCTGCTACCAATGCTGTTGTTGCAAACATTCACATTCGTGCTTTTGGATCGGGTGGCGATATTACTACGGGAGCAGGCAGGGTTTGGGTAAGGGCCAGCAATGCATTCCTATTTGAGATTGATCCTGTTATGAATACGGTTGCCAATACCTACATACCGCCTCAGGGAAGTGGTGCAGTGCGCGTTGCAGATGGAGATATAGTATGGGCTTCATCGCATGATGCAAATACGGTATGGGCTTTTAAAAAATGATTTGGGTTAGAAACTCAATGAAAAAGTGCTATATTTTAAAGCTTTTGAATTGGGGAGCTCGACTCTAAGAAATAGCCTGCATTTCAACAAGTGAAAAGGATCTCCCTTTATTTAATGGCTGTGTTCTATATAACAGCAGGAGTAAATCACCTCATAAATCCGGAATCTTACAGAAAAATAATACCACCATGGATTCCCTTACAGGAGAACCTGATTATTATAAGCGGTATTGCTGAGATATTCTTTGCATTGTTATTGATATTCCCGTTAACCAGGCGTGTGACTGCATGGTGCATCATAGCATTTCTTATTGCAGTTTTCCCCGCCAACATTCAAATGATGCTTAACTATCTTCGGGAAAACAACTCAGGGCTATGGCTTTCAATGTTACGTTTGCCATTGCAAATTGTATTGATTTGGTGGGCTTATAGTTTTACAAAACCACCTGCTTGAAATGAGTGGAATTGAAGGGAAATTAATTGCCCAACGTTAAGGGCAAAATTCATTGCCACAGTAGAGTGCAGTGCAGGAACCGGGTTCTTATAGCAGGGATAAATAACTATTTCAGTCTGATAATATCAGGTTTTGTGAATTCAAACCAATGTTTGTATTTGCTTGATGAAATTGAAGTTCTCAATTTTATTTGTTCAGCTAATGTTATTCCTCCTTTTCTTTCTGTAAATAAATTTCTTCTTTCTATTTCGTTGGATAGTGTTTGGAAAGTGGCTGTTTTGTTTTGTTATTTTGATAAAACGACTGCCACTACCTCATGGAGCGTGAGAAGGTTTTTTTCATTTAAAATTTCTCAAGAAAGACTTTAAGAATGACTCATTAATGAAAATTATTTTTCGTTCTTCCTTGTCTGCCGAATCTGTAATGTGTGTAATCAAAGCTCTAACATTTGTCAATTCGGATAAATCAGCTACAACATACTCGGTAGTGATTACAAGTTGCTTAGTCTGAAAGAAAACAAGCTCTCTTTCCTTCTGCTAATCTGAGATACATATGAGAAAAGCAATTAACTGTGTAGTCGCTTCATAGTTTTGAATCTCCTTTGGCCTTGCATTGTTGTTTGAATCAAAGGTTATTGAGTGAACATAGAAACGATTGTCAGGATAATTTTGACTGGCAAATTTTAGAAGTTCTTCAACCGTTTCAAAATATTTTTCATTAGTCAGCTTGAGAGGGAAAAGTTGAATTTGAATTTCTTGTCCTGCTGTAATTTGCTCTATTAATTTATTTTTTCCATCAACCAAAACAAAACCTTCAATACAATTTCCAGCTGAAAGTTTTTTCAATTTTTGGATTTCATTTGCATCAGGCGTAAGTTTTCCAACAATCTCATTGGCTGAAATAGAAATGGGATATATATTCTTTCTGATATGAATAAAATCATCTAACATAATTTCCTATTCCTCATCTTCACTGTTATTGAGTTGCTTTCTTAGCTCGTCAGCACATTTTTAATTCTTAACTCATTTTTATTTGCATTGTAGAAAATACTTTCGTTTATAAGTGAGCTATCAAACTCAATGGTAAGTTTCGTGCTTCTGTAAACATAGAATTTCAAACTTTTCAAGGTTTGTTTGTGACCTTTCACATAAGCACTCACACCATATTTTTCGCTCGCTGCAAACTTTTGAAAAGCATCAGGGCTGTCCTCATCAATCATACTTGATATGTGACTTAAAGAAATATCCTCCCTGTTTTTTATTTTCTCAACGCAATAATTAAAAACACGATTTTTAATACATATTTCCGACAGGTATCTGCTTCGCTGTCCTCATCTATTATATGGATAATTGATTCCGCCATTGAACCTATAAAGCATTTGTGCTCATGAAGATAGAAATTTAGTATAAATTCTTATAGGAAATAACACCTCTTTGCTTCATTCATCCCCCATTCTCTCCCTCTCGTCGAAAAAGGAAAGCACCCCAATTGCCGTTCTGCCATTAATCTTTATTTTCGAACCCTGAAAAAATAATCCTAAGAAATAAAATTCATGAACAGAACTTTGTTGATCCGCAGCGTATCGGTATTCTTCCTGGGCATTTCTATTTCCCTTTACGGTTGGAGTCAGTCGCCACCACAGAACTGGTTTAACCTTGATCCTAAGGCCGATGGCTTCTACGGCGTCGGTACCGAAAAGGCATACAATGATTTGTTGAAGAACCGCACTGCTCAAACTGTAGTAGTAGCAGTGATTGATGGCGGCACCGACATCACCCATGAAGATATTGCGCCCTCCTTATGGACAAACACTAAAGAGATTGCTGGCAATGGAATTGACGACGATAAGAACGGATACGCCGATGATGTGCATGGCTGGAATTTTATTGGAGGGAAAGATGGTGATGTGCAGTATGATACTTTTGAGCTTACGAGATTGTATAAGCTGCTTCACGATAAATATGGGAGCATCAGCGCAGGAGCAGTTCCTGTAGCGGAAAAAGAAGAGTACAGCCGTTATCTCGCCATAAAAAATGACTATGAATCCAAGTCAATGGAGTCAAGACAAAACTATCAATTGTATAATGGCATACTGCAATCACTAACAACAATGCTTGCTGACATCGGTACCGAAGATCCTACGCTCGACCAGGTTGAAGGTTTTATATCCGCCAATGACAGCACGCTGATAACCCAACAGATGCTTATTGCGATATTAAAGGAGGGTGCTTCTGTAAAAGAGGTTATGAATGAAATAAGAGAGGGAGTTCAGCATGTGGAATCAGCTGCGAAATATCATTTCAATCCTGAGTATGATCCGCGAGAGATTGTAGGGGACAACTATAATGATGTTGCTGACCGCTTTTATGGAAACAATAGCCTGCAGGGACCTGAGGCAACACATGGCACCCATGTGGCCGGCATCATTGCGGCGGTGCGAAACAACAATGTGGGAATGAATGGTATCGCTGATCATGCTCAACTGATGATCATCCGCGTGGTACCCGATGGTGATGAACGCGATAAGGATGTGGCAAATGGAATCAGGTATGCCGTAGATAATGGTGCCAAGGTGGTGAACATGAGCTTTGGGAAAGCGTACGCCTATAACAAGAATGCAGTGGATGAAGCAGTGAAATATGCAGAATCGAAAGACGTGTTGTTGGTGCATGCAGCAGGCAACGATGCCAATAGCAACGACAAGAGCCCTCGTTATCCGAGCGATGATTTCGTAGATGGAAGTACACCAAACAACTGGCTGGAGGTTGGCGCCACATCATGGAACAATGAGGTTGCACCTTTTTCTGACTTCGGTAAAAAGACGGTAGATGTCTGGGCACCCGGTGTGTCCATTTATTCAACCGTGCCAGGCAACAAATACCGCAACCTGCAGGGTACCAGCATGGCGTCGCCCGTAGCAGCAGGGGTTGCTGCCCTGCTCCGTTCATACTTTCCACAACTTACAGCGCCACAGGTGAAAGAAGTGTTGATGAAGTCAGTAGTGAAAATGGCTAAGAAAGTCGTTGAGCCGGGTTCTGCTGCCAACAAGATAAAGAAGGTAAAGCTGAAACGGATCTCCGTTACAGGGGGCGTAGTGAATGCCTATAAAGCTGTGAAGCTTGCAGAGAAAATAACCTCTAAATGATTATTGATCTATTAAACTGATCTTCGATAACTCATCCGAAATATTTGCACGTCATCTTAAAACTGCAAGCCGGTCACCATCCAGCTTAATAAGGATAAACAACAGAATTGTAAACGACCACAATGAAGACCCGCCATAGCTGATGAAGGGCAGCGGAATACCTATTACAGGCATAAGGCCAATCGTCATTCCCACATTGATCAGCAGGTGGAAAAAAATAAGAGAGGCTACTCCATAGGCATAAATCATTGAGAACCGCGATCGCTGCCGTTGGGCGATATGCAGTATACGTAACAGCATGGCAAGAAAAAGAATCAAGACAACGGTGCTACCCCAGAACCCATATTCCTCACCAATGGTGCAAAAGATGAAATCAGTGCTTTGCTCAGGCACGAAGTTGTATTTCGTAAGGGTACCTTTTAAAAAACCTTTACCGAGCACTCCCCCCGATCCAATGGCGATCATTGATTGCCGCACATTATAATCGGCGTCTTTCACCTTAACCTCTTTTCCTAACAATACATTGATGCGCTGCTGCTGATGCGGTTCGAGTACACTGTTGAATACAAAATCAGTAGTAAGAACGTATCCGGAAGATAATATAAAGGCAGTCACCATTATGAAGACAAGCGAACGGTTCTTTCTTGATAAAAACAGGAGAACACTGCCAATGCCCAAAAGCACGAGGATCAAAATATATTTATCAAGAACGAGTGAGACAATAGAAAGCGCTATCACATACAACCCGATCGCCAGGTAAGATGCTGGCAGGCCAAAACGAAACAATACCAGGAAAAAGGAAATATAGATCAATGCTGAGCCAGTATCGCCTTGTAACGCAATGAGCACTGCGGGAAACATAAAAAGAAATGTTGCGACAATACGGACTTTAACATCTTTCATATTTATTGTAAGCCCACTCAGGTATTTTGCAATTGCAAGGTTGGTCGCGAACTTCGCAAACTCGGAGGGCTGAAGCTGAAAGCTTCCTATATCAAACCAGTTCTTATCACCCTTAACAGTTGTGCCAAAGAGGAACACGGCGCAAACCATAAGCATCACTGTGCCATAGATGATGTATGCAAAGGCGGGATAGAATTTGCTGTCAGTAAGCAGCACGATGCCTGCAAGAAGAGCTCCCCCTATGATCCATAGAAATTGCCGTCCGTAGGCTCTGTCAATATCAAAGATGCTTGGCTGAGTTTCATCGTAGGTTGCTGCGAAAATAGCGATCCACCCAATCAGCACCATCACTATGTAAAGAGATATCAGCACCCCATCGATCCCCTGGTTCAAGGGGCGGTTGTGCTGGTGCATCATTTCATAGCCAATTTAGCTTCTATCATTCTTGTCTCCACTGGTTTGCGGGCTGCTGAGATGGTATCGTTGAGAAATTTCTCCATCATAAGGCTCGCGATAGGAGCTCCATAAGAGGCACCCCAACCGGCATTTTCTACTATTACTGCGATGGCAATTTTAGGATTATCGGCAGGAGCAAAAGCTACGAATAGTGAATGATCATTGCCATGTGGATTTTCTGCTGTTCCCGTTTTTCCGGCCATTGTGTTTCCCGGAATCTTTGACCCCGCCGCCGTTCCGGATTCCACAACCTGCTTCAATCCCTGCACTACCACATCAAAATTATATCGGCTGATAGGTATTACCTTTCTTACTTTAAATTTAGCGGTTGAGGAATCTTCACCGACAACCTGCCGTGCTACATGGGGAGTGTAGAAGTAACCACGGTTAGCGATGGCCGTGGTTACATTGGCCATCTGTAATGGTGTTTCTCCTATTTCACCCTGTCCTATACCGAGAGACACAACCGTCAGTGAGCTCCATCCTTTTTCTCCATAGAGCTTATTATAATATTTTGAGCTCGGAACAAACCCATAGCCCTCGTTAGGTAAGTCAATCCCCGTTTTTTCTCCAATACGGAAGGTTGCAAGCATCGCTTTCCAGTCATCAAGGCCTTTTGCAACAGATCTTAAAGAATCCTGATCTATAGTTTTTCTGAAAAAGCTGCAGAAAAAGCTATTGCATGAATGCTGGATGGCTTGCGGAAGATCATCTACAAATCCGGAATGATCACATTTCACCCTCAGATTACCAGAATAATATGCACCAGGGCAGGCATAAGTACTGTTTTCATGTATAGCACCTTGCTGTAATCCAACCAGTGCCAGTGTAGGTTTATATGTGGAACCGGGGGGATAAGCGGCTTTTAGAGGCCTTACGAATAATGGGTTGAGGGTGTCAACGAGCAAGGCCCGAAAATTCTTTCCTCTGTTTTGGCCGGTGAGCAGTGATGGGTCATAAGCCGGACTGCTTACCATGCACAGAATCTCTCCTGTTCGCGGCTCAATGGCAACTATGCTTCCTGTTTTACCCTGCATCAGCAATTCTCCATATTGTTGAAGATCGATATCAAGGGTGCTTATGATGTTTTTACCGGGTATGGCCGCAGTGTCAAATTCTCCGGCGTTAAAGCTGCCCTGTTCCCTGTTGTGCACATCTACAAGCACGAACCGTGTTCCTTTTACGCCACGTAATGATTGCTCATACCATTGCTCGAGGCCTCCCGTTCCGATATAGTCTCCTTGCCTATAATAGCCATTGGAATTTGCAATCTGTTTGGGAGTTACCTCGCTTATGTATCCCAATAGGTGTGCGGCAGAGTGATGTGGATAAGCACGAACGCTGCGTACCTGGCCATAGAACCCGGGAAATAGATAGAGCTCTTCCTGTATGGCCGCATATTTTTCTACCGAAATACCTTTTACAAAAAGTGATGGAATAAAACGAGAATGTTGATATGCCTTCGTCAATGTCTCCCGAAATAGTATATCACTAATTCCAACCAGATCGCAAAAGCCAAGAGTATCTAAATGTTTTACCTGGCCAGGGATCACCCACAGGTCATATTCTTTCTGATTGTCTATGATCAGCTTACCATTACGGTCGTATACCAGACCACGCGCAGGAAAGACTGTTACCTGCCGCAACACATTTGCATTTGCCAGTTGTTTATAATCTTTATCTATCACCTGTATATAAAAGAGGCGGGCGACGTAAATAGCAACTATTACAATGATGGCATATTGCAAAGTGTATCGTCGCTGTTGAAATAAATCAGTCATGAACCCACAAAGTGAATGGAAAATATATCTGCTGAGCTGGCAAAATTACGTATGCTCCAATGATTCTCTCATCACAAATCCAATATTATTGCACATATGAAAACTCATAACTCAGAGCGCTTACGTTTTCCGTAAAACAGATACTGTATAGTAATTATAAGAGCTATTGATATTAATGTGCTTATAGCAATTTTAGAGATAACAAATATAATCTGGCGAAAGCTTAATGTTTCAATCATGAAAAAAACAAGATGGTGGATAAACATGAGGAATGCAACATACGTCACGAACCATAGAAATCCCATACTCGAAATGGTTGGTTTATCTTCCGGTTGATATCCGGCTGCCGGTTTCAGCAGGCCTATCATATAAGGTCTGAAAAATGCAAGCAATGTTGTTGCTGCCGCATGCATCCCCATAGAGTTTGAAAATAAATCTACCGTGAAGCCACAAAAAAATCCCAGAAACAACAGAAACCATGCGGGTGTTTCAAAGGGAAGCAGCAATATGAATAAAGGATATATATATGGGTTAAACAGTCCGTGCAGATGAACGTTGTTCAGAATCATCACCTGCGCAAATACAAGCAGCATAAATCGGATGATATGCCCCGGGACTCTATTGTACATCTTCAGTTCTATTGATCAGGGAGTCCATTTCTTCATGCATAATATTACTTACCACATATACATAATCGAGTTTTTTAAAATCGGTAGAGAGCATCACCCGGATATCATAAAAATTGCCCGGCTCTATTAAGTCAAAACTTTCAACGATGCCTATGGGAATGTTATCTGGAAACAACCGTGAGACACCACTTGTAAAAATTGTATCACGCTGATGCAATTGCTCTTGCCTGGTAATCTCTTCAAGGTTAACATAGTAGGGACTCTTACCATCCCATTTTACCGTGCCTCTGCTGCCATTTTGCTTTACGCGTGCACTAACTGTTACCTGAGAGTGTAGCATCGAATAGAGTGAAGCAAAATGATCAGAAACGCTTTTTACAATGCCAACTACACCATTCGGACCAATAACAGCCATGCGCGGTTTTATGCCATGGTCCCTGCCCTTATTTATGTAGATGTAGTTATTAAGCCGGTTAGTAGATGTTTGAATTACGCGTGCCGGAATATAATGATATAAAGTATGGCGGATGGTGTCCCGCACTGTTTTAATGGAGGAGGTATCCGCATAATAAGAGTTGGGCAATGTATTTCTGAGTCGTGAGTTTTCATCAGCCAGCAGCCTATTCTCTTCTCCGAGCCTTATGTAATCCGTAACCTCATTATAAACTTTATAACTCTTCCCAACAAATTCATCGGAGACATTTAAAAATGCAGCCCGATGGAAGCCATTATTCTGGATCATAAGAGCTACGCAAACAGTTTCAAGCATCAGAAGCAGAAAAAAGGCATGATACCGAAAAATGAAAGCGAATATGTTACGCATTTTCTAAACAGCAAATATTGAAAAGCAATGATCAACCTGGTACTATACCTAAGCGATCATTAGTGGAGTCAGGTTAGAGTTTCATGTCATAAGGAAGGGGAAGCGATGGATATTTTTTAATGCTATACCAGTACCCCGCACGACGGCACGCAGCGGATCATCGGCAACAGTAACTGGCAATTTTGTTTTGAGCGACAAGCGCTTGTCCAGCCCTCGCAGCAGAGCACCGCCACCGGTTAGGTGAAGCCCCGAACGGTGGATGTCCGATGCCAGCTCGGGGGGAGTAGTTTCAAGAGCCTTTAGCACCGCCTCCTCAATTTTTGATATAGACTTGTCAAGAGCATGGGAAATCTCCTGGTATCCCACAGTGATCTGTTTTGGAATACCCGTCATCAGGTCGCGGCCATGCACAGCAAAATCTTCCGGGGCGTCGTCAATATCAATCATGGCGGCACCCACATTGATCTTGATGGCCTCTGCGGTTCTTTCACCGACGAGCATGTTGTGTTGACGCCGGATGTAATCCATGATGTCTGCTGTGAATTCATCACCCGCTATGCGGATGGACTGGTCACAGACAATCCCTGCGAGAGCTATTACCGAGATGCCGGTGGTTCCGCCACCAATATCAATGATCATATGTCCGACGGGTTCTTCGACGTCTATGCCTATACCCAATGCTGCAGCCATAGGTTCATGAATAAGATATACTTCTCGTGCGCCGGCCTGTTCGGCAGAATCGCGCACGGCCCGTTTTTCTACCTCGGTGATGCTTGAAGGTATACATATCACCATTCGCCAGGTGGGGCTAAACAAAAATCCCTTCGGGTTGATCATTTTGATCATCTCCCGGATCATGGTTTCAGCCGCATTGAAATCAGCGATTACCCCGTCCTTCAGAGGTCTGATGGTTTTAAGGTTGTCGTGGGTCTTCTCATGCATCTGCATGGCTCTTTTGCCAACTGCTACCACCTTGTTAGTAGTACGGTTTATTGCAACGATAGAGGGTTCATCTACCACCACTTTATCGTTGTGTATGATTACGGTATTTGCTGTTCCCAGGTCAATTGCTATCTGCTGCGTTAAGAAATTGAATAATTTCATCGTGTTTCCTTTCCCGGATAACTGGAGCTTTTTAAAATTTGCGAGCAAAGTTCAAAAAAAAGAACGGTATTAGCAGGGAAATAAATTCAACCTGAATAAGTGTTATGCACAGCACCTTCACAAGTAAGCAATCACACTATAATTAAATCACCTAGGAATACAAATCAGGAATAACAAATTAAGAATGGCTTGAAGTCTGGTTGAATTATTAAAAAAATAATCTAATGATAAGCATTTTATTGATTACGGTTTTCATTGTTGGATACGCTGCAATAGCATTTGAACATAATCTTCATTTAGATAAAGCAGCATCAGCTTTGATAACAGGGGTATTGTGCTGGCTGATTTATTTTCTGCAGGCTGATGATCCAGACCACACCACCGATCAATTGGTGCATCATTTAGGTGATATTTCTTCTATCCTTTATGTTCTCCATACCCATCACTGCTACTCCAGCCGCCGACCCTATTATGATGGCACTTCCACCAGTTCCAGTGGTCAATGCAAGAAATGTCCAAAAACGGTGGTCTGTGGGAAATTGAGACAAGT
>MWVX01000448.1_pt1 | contig 12899 bp, 10 predicted proteins | sample 1047311 | NCBI WGS metagenome assembly MWVX01 (sample SAMN06349984, study PRJNA376086) | soil metagenome | isolation source: MtG-4 sample Antarctic (ecotone) soil | place: Antarctica | collected 2015-01-13 | reverse complement strand
GCCATACCTGGGAATAAGCCACAGATCGAGTATTACAGCCAAAATGGTAGCAGCCACCATTAGGTTGCGATTGAGCTTTTGTCTGCCAGTCATGATAAGCACACTATTAACAGGTCCGGTAGCTGCATTGATAAACTGGCCAACAGCCAGGATGATGAGCGCCATGCTTCCACTCAGAAACTCCTCCCCGAAAAGCCCCATGATGAAGGGTGCCCCTATGATCACTGCAACAAGGATGGGCGCCGAACACCAGAAGATAATTTTGGTTACAAACTGCGCAGACTTTTTTAGCTCTTCCATTTTGCCTTCAGCAAAGAGTTCTGCAAACTTCGGAGCTGCAGGAATCAGCAGGGCAATCAATGCGATGCGGGTAATGGTTGCCACTTTAAATGCATTTCGATAAACACCCACATCTTCAATTGTTGCATAACGGCCAAGGATAAAGGTATCAGCATAACCTCTGATGAGGGAGGCGAAAGCCGCGACAAATAGAGATATGCCTATCCAGAATTTCTGCCTGAAATTGATGCCTGACTTTGACTCTGTTGAAAGGTAGCTTGAATACTTAAGCCACCAATAAACGCTTAGCACACTTGTAAGTGTTATGAAAGCAACATAAGTGGCTACAGGGATATAGAGATCACGCCGGTTGGTGAATAATATAATGCTTCCCAGAATGAGGATGCCAAATATGAAATTACTTACATTATGCAGGAAGGCATATTGCTTTATTTTCTTTAGCCCTCTTATGCCACCAGTGCTGATCTGGAAGACTGTTAGAGGCAATAACGCCAAGGCGGCTATTCTGAAATATGGAAACAGCTCTGGTTTTTTAAAAACATCTCCTGCGATCTGTTCGGCGAAAAAATATATTATGCTGGAGATTAATAAGCTTAATGGAACAGAGACAAGCATGGACTTATTATAGAGGTCTTTGATCCATCCCATTTGCTTCTGAGCCTTGTATTGTGCACCAAAGCGGGTCATTAGAGTATCTGAACCCAACTTTGAGATGCCGCTGCTGAAATTCATCAGCGTTTGGCATAGGTTATAGATGCCGGTTCCTGCTGCGCCGGTGCTTCGGGAAAGCATTAACGCAAAGACCCAGTTTAATGCCATACCAATCAGACGGGTACTAAAAGCTGATATACCCCCACTTACTAATTCCTTTTGATCTCCGGATGACTCCTTTTGTTCTGACTTATCCAGGTCTTCTTCGTTTATATCTTTCATCGCATCATTTTAATGCAACCAGCTATTCAAATCTCTCCCTGTAAGTACAGATAACTTTTCTATATCGGGTCTGAAATATTCGACAAGACTTCTCCTTGTATCTTCATTCATGGGTTCAGATTGCTCCATAAAATTCTTCGTAAAAAATTTGTTGGTACGTACCCCTTTTCTTTTTTGAAACAAAAGCTTGTAGATCTTTTTTACTGGATTATCAGTCATAAAGAGGTAGCGCAGGAATGGATTTTTCCACTTCTTCCCTCCCTCATTCCAGCGTTTATCATAATCGATAGTTGCCTGATGATCGATACCAAGAAAATGAAAAATACCTTTGATAGTGCCCGGTACGTCCTTGATGAAATCGTCGTACCAGATAATGTGTACATCTTTAAAATGTTCTTTATACTCTTTCACCGCTTCGGCATATAACCCCATCTTTTTATATTGCATAAAAAGAGATGCGTTTGTACTGAAGCGCTCATCTTCCTTCTGCAAAGCTTTTTCAAAAGAATATTTTTCTTCCGGATTATTTACCCGGACGAAATTATAAGCGGAATAAGCCCTGTCAACCGGGTTGCGTAAAATCATCATGATCTTTACGTCATTGCCCAAATATTTGATTATATGTTGAATGGCCTCTTCATAAAAAAATAAATACATCACGCTTGCCTCTCCAATTGCTTTTTTTCCCTCTGATCCCTCAAACAACTTAATGTACTGATCTTCGTGCTCTACCCATTTTTGAATTCTGTTTTTTACTCCACCTGATACAAAGAACTGAGGTTCCTTCAGCTTCGGCATAAACACATCCGGATGCTGTATCATATAGTTATACAATGATCGCGTTGCAGATTTTCCTGCGCCGATTAATAAGAAATTAGGTAGCGGCATTGAGTTTCGTATTCAATTTTTAATCATAAGACCTTAAAAGGGTTGGCTTTCTATAGATTAACCTAATTTCAGTTCCGAAGTACCAGTATAATTAACAAAGAAACCATTTAAGTATCTTCTACATTTTAAAATTCACAGATTTTCTACTCTAGAATTGAAGCGGTTGGAGTAAAGAATGTTTTCTTGATATCGCTTGCAAGATGGGAACTGAATAAATTGGCTCCTTCTTTATTCATGTGGTTGTCGAAAAAATAATTAAGGTGATCATAGCTTGTATCCCTGCTATAATCTGTAAATGGCACATTGTATTTCTTACACACGTTCACAATGGTTTCATAAGATGGCTCCGTAGTGAAAGGTGCCAATGCAGGCGACATTGTTACGAAAACTTTTGTTCCTTTTGATGTGAGATTCGATAGCATTTCTTCTAATCCCTTAACCTTGTTGTTGTCAACCACCTTCCCTTTCTGATTTCGAAGCTCCGCGTTTTCCCGAATCAACTCTTGGGCTTTCTGCTCTGTGATGATTCCTTTTAAAGGCTTGAAGCCTGATTCAGATTTTCTATTTTTGTAAATTCCCGCCAGGATATCAAGTATGGACGAATTAAACTGATAAATCTTAGAGAACATTTTAATCTTCTCACTATTAATAGGAAGAATCCATTCCTGGAAAGCATCATGAGTCATCCAAAAATTTTGAGCTGCTTCGGTGGATGGATGCACCAATAATCCATCAGACCTGTTACGGTCGCGAATACCCTTCAGCAAATAAATATCTCTCAGCTCGGGTTCATCTACATAATAAGGAGCCAACACATTCAATCTATCATAATGAATATCTCTATAGTACATCTCTTCCGGATTCAAATCAAGAATTACCAGCTTAGGAGTATACCGACTTAGTGTCATTCTGATGATGGCCTGCTCATAGAAAATTGTTTGTCCATCGTGACCCGCATTGTAACAACTAATCTGTAATGAGTCAGCGATGATCTGCGGATTATAATTTCTGCGGCCACGTGATGAGCCGAGTATAATCGCATCCTCATTCATCTTTGTAAAGGTGAATGTAGTCTCAGCACCAGGTCCCGCTTTTTGTTTGAAGTATAAATAATGAACCCATGCTCCCAGCAATTGGTCAAACACAATCAATGTTAACAGGAAGAGAAGCCCGTTGCGAAGGAACCTCCATTTTCCGTTAGTACCTGCCTTCGTTTCCGTTTTAGAATTGGAAATAAATGAACTGACTTGCATCAAAAACACCAATTAGTAAAATTATTGAAATCACTCCTGCATAGAAAAGATACCTGAGCACATTATTCCTGGGTTCAGGAAAAATAGCATTCTTATCTTTTGTGTATTCTTCCTGATATATCTCTACTGAAAAGAGGCAAACAATGCCGAACAACCCGTACCACATCGTTGACTGATCGCCGTCATAAAACTTCAGACTCTTAAAACTAAACATCTGGCTGTAATAATACAGGGCATCCTGTACACTCATGGAACGGAAAAATATATAAGAAAATATGCCACAATGAAAAGCAAGGATAGTTCCAACAATTCTTCCGAACAAGGGATGGATGCCGTATACTAGTTTATCAAACATATCGATCTGCTTTTTCATCACAAGCCGCGATGCGAGAAAAACAAAAAATAAAAGAAAGCAGAGCACATAAGTCCAGTTGGCGCCGTGCCATAATCCCGCAAGGAACATTAATACTCCTAGATTGAAAATGCCCCTCCATCGTCCTTTTCTATAACCTCCCAATGGCTTAAAAACATAATCACCAAACCAGGTGGTAAGGGAAATGTGCCATCGCTGCCAGACCTCACCAACAGAGCGACCGAGGTAAGGCCTTCTAAAATTTGTCATTAAATCAAAGCCCATTACCCGGGCGGAGCCAATGGCCATGTCGCTGTAACCGCCAAAGTCGCAATAGAGTTGAATGGCAAAAAACCACGCCGATACCCAGAAGGTAAGGGGTTCACCACTGTGCTGGTGTGGAAAATTGAATACATTGGCTACGTAAGCTCCGAGCCGGTCGGCAATTACAACCTTTTTAAACAAACCCCATAGCATAAGCTTTAACCCGGAGATCACCCGATCATAATCGAATTCATGCTTCTGATAGAATTGCGGAATAAGATTCTGGGGGCGCTCAATTGGTCCTGCAACCAATTGAGGATAAAACATTACATATAAGGAATAGATGCCAAAATCGCGAACGGGCTTGAAGTTACCACGATAGACCTCTATCGTATAGCTCATGGCCTGAAATGTATGAAAGGATAAACCGATTGGCAGAATGATGTTCAGATAAGGAATATCCATTTTAACCCCAAACAGATCAGTAACCCAATTCAGATTACCAAGAAAGAAATTGTAGTATTTGAAAATCGCCAGCACACCGATATTGGCAACCAGGCTCATTAAGAGAAATAATTTTCTCCGCCTTCCTTCAGCCTGATCAATCAATATTCCGGCGAAATAATCGATGATAATGGTGAAAACCAGTATGAGGATATATACAGGAATAAAAAACATGTAGAATATGCAGCTACTGAGCAGCAGATGCACCCACCTGTATTTATGGGGAAGCAAAAAATAGATAATCGTAACGAGAGGGAAAAATAGTAGGAAGCTAAATGAATTGAATACCATACGTTCCCAAGCGTTGAATTAGCTGAGCCTCGTCTATGATTTTTTGAAAAGCCGCGCAAATGTAGAAATTATCGGCTATAGGAAAAAGGCCGCAATCAATTATGCCGGAGAAATATAGGGACACATGATCAGCTATGAAGATAAAGCATTAGCTATGAAGAAAGCAAATGCACCGATCAAGCAAATTCTACAATAAAATAGGGATTCAGCAAATTCTCCTTGTTATACTCGAGTCTTTGATTGGTCTCCCAGTTCAATACTCTTCCTCCTGCCAATTCAATCACTGCCTGACCGGCAGCAGTGTCCCATTCCATGGTGGGACCAAAACGAGGATAAACATCTGCTTTCCCTTCAGCTACGAGGCAAAATTTCAGAGAACTTCCTGAAGAAACAAAATCAACTTCCCTTCCCTCTTTTTTCAGGTCCTCCACAAATTCCAGGGTATCATCATTCAGATGAGAACGGCTCGCTACAACATTTACCTTTTGAAGATGACGCCAGTTCGCCCCTTTTTTTAATGGCATTCTTGTACCATCCCCATTCATCTTGAAGCTTCCTTCTCCTTTACTTCCATACCAAATAAGTTGCTGGGCAGGAGCATAAACCACTCCGAGGATAGGTTTATCGTGCGACATAAGTGCAATGTTCACTGTGAATTCCCCATTCTTTTTGATGAACTCTTTAGTGCCGTCAAGAGGATCTACTAACCAATACATCCTCCAATTTTTACGCTCTTCGTAGGGTATCAGCTTTGTTTCCTCGGAGATGACGGGAATATCAGGAAATAATTCTTTCAAAGAAGCAATGATGATATTATTGGATTTTTGATCAGCAAGTGTAAGTGGCGAATTATCGCCCTTCAGTTCTACTGTAAAATCCATCTCATAAACCGCCATGATTTCTTTGCCGGCCTCCACAGCAATCGCAATTATTTCTTGTATGTCAAAGTCTTTCATTCAAATGTTGTTTTAAAAATTGGAGCGCAAACCTACGTGATTGCAGATGAATATACAAGGAGATGAAATAGACGCCTAAAAGTAGAGCATTCTTTACCATAATTATTTGAAATATATGTTTAAAGCAGACCAAGGAATATGACCAGACTATTTAAATCTTACTGTTAAATCAGATTATTCAGCAATTGGCCGGATGCAAGCAAGTCCTTATAAGACTGATCTTGTTGTGCAAACCGGAGTACAGCGATGTGTTTTTGCCTATGAATATCCGACCCGGCAAAATCTATCATTCCATATTTTACCAGATTCTGTGCAGCGTGTTTCACAGCAGCATTATAATGGCCTGTGAGAGACATAATGTTTAATTGGAGAAGTATCCCCCGATCTTTTAGTTTTTTATAAGCAGCCATTTTCTTATCATGAAGATAAGTATAACGCTCGGGATGCGCCAGGACCGGCGTGTAGCCATGATTCCGAAGATTGTCTGCTATTTCATCAATTATGGCAGGAAGAATATTCATTGGCAATTCGAAAAGCACATAGTGCTTTCCAAAGGTTAGAAGGCTTCTATTTTCTATGTATTCAAAAAAATAATTATCGAAAAAATATTCTGCGGCCGCCTGTAGTGTGATATTAAAGCCTCTGGAATCACAAGTTGCTTGCAATTTCTGCACACCCTCTTTTATTATTTCCGGGCTATTATTAAATCGGCTGTGATAAATATGTGGGGTGGTAATTAATTTTCTATAGCCTAAATTATATAAGCCCTCTATTAAATGGAGCGACTCTTCTTCTGTCTGAGCTCCATCATCAATACCGGGGATAAGATGAGAGTGGATATCCGTCGTGAGCGGAATAAAATGGCCTGGCGATTTTTTTTTATGAAGAGAGAAAAATTCCACACGATGGTATATCAGGCTGCCGCAGTGCCTTCCTCACTCTGTTGCATCAACCTTTGCCTTTCCTGCATTTTCCGGTTAGATTCTTTTACCGTTCTTGATATCAGGACAAAGATGGATCCGAGGAAAATACCAATTATCGCTCCTACGATAAACGCACTGGGCTTAGATACAGATGATGCCTGGGTGGAATATCGGGGATCATCGATTATCTGGAGAATGGGCGCCGTAGTTAACAGGGTAACTTTTGCAAGCTCAACGTTGTTCACGGCTGCAGAATATTGCTGATTTAATAATTCGCGGTCTCGTGCTGCAGCAACGGTGCTAAGCGTGCCCTTTTGCCGGACGAGGTTATGCGTCACATCTTGTAATTGTGCGACCCGATAATCCAGACTTTTAAGAGCCCTCCCTAATGAGTCAACCCTCTGATCTGCAACACCGAGATTTTGCCTGTTTAAATAATATACATCCTCCATGAAATAATTGGCTGATTTATCAACCATCTGCTTCATCATATTCATTGAAAAGTCATGGTTGCGCGTAACGAATGTCGCTGTATTAAAGGGGCTCGTTTCGTCATACTCCATGTTCAGGTTATTATCGACGATGCTTTGATATATCTCATTCAAAACGCTATCTTCAAGTCGGGTTAACTCTTCAATTGGCTTAGACTGGAATTTGAAATCTTTCAGTTTAGGGTCACTGTTCCATCCTTTGCTAAGCAGGCCTCCGGTACGCCAACGGTATAGGTCAATGTAGTGATTCGCCAACACATCTTTTTTTCCATCCATTATCCCTTCGTGCAAAAGCGATTCCTTAATAACTTTTCTTGATTCTATTAAACTGGCAAAGAACCGATTATCGAAGCCTCCGCCACCCTTTGCCATAGAGCCAGACAGACCGAGAGAATTTGCTATTGACAATGAGGAGCTAAGCAACCCACTTGAAGCACTTTGGCCCTGAATAGCAAAGCTGGCTGTAGAGATGTATTTTAACCCATACCACCAGGCATAGAATAATCCCAAGCCCCCAAAAATCCCTACCCATATCAACAGGATGTACCATTTACGGAAAATATAGCGAAACGATTGCTTGATATTAGTCCACAGCGGACCAATATGAATCTCCTCATCGTCTGCGTAAGCACGTTGTATTTTATAATTATCCTGGGCCATTAAGGGCTCTGTTTCTTTAAAAATTTATCCTCGTAACAAGAATATACAATGTGAGCAGCCCGGTGACCTTAACGAGGGCACTTTCAATAATTGCATTTACATCCACGGGTTGGGCAGGTACTGCAGCTACTAATAAATCCAAATCTGTTCTGTAAGGCACAACCACATAAGCTCCCTTCTCAACCTTCGGATAAATGCGAATGAACGCCCATCTGCGAGGATCTTCCAGCTTCCCGCCAGGTTGAATCACATAGGTGCGAGTGCGCTTGGCGTCTTTGGCAAAACCAAGCCCATACTTCTTAACGTAAAATTTTGCACGTTTGCCCTCATGATAAGGCGCATTTAAATAACCCATGGTATCTACATATGGGAAGTTTATCATTCCGGAAACACTGACAATATCATTTGTGGTTGGAATGCTGATTATATCCCCTGCACGCAGAATGAAATTAAATTCGCTTTCGGGATTCTTGAAAGCTTTTTCCAGATCCATGAAGATGATGCCGCGATCATTTTCTTCTCTTACCAGAGTTGCCTGATTGACATTAGCCCATTGGGATAGGCCCCCGGCGCGGTTCAGCACTTCCACTATTTTTTCTTCCTTATCATTTAATGAATATTCTCCAGGATAAATTACCTCGCCATTCACGGTTACCATGCCCTGGGATTCCCTATTTATCAACGATCTTACAAACACAAGATCGAAAGGTTCTAATTTAAAGGACTCAGCATCCCCTCCAATTATCAGATTAGAATCAATAGGAAAGGAGGCAACAATTTTAGGTTGGGGTGTAGATTTGCCATTCTCTGATCTGTATCTGGACACCTCTATTTTGGTATTCGCAGCTTCCGCTTTAATACCACCGGCAGTAAACAACAGATCATTAAGAGTCATCCCCCTACCATAAGTATATTGGCCGGGTAATCGAACTGCACCATTGATAGATACAGATACTGAATCCATAAAGGTTGTCTTATCATAAAAATAAATCTCATCGAGATTGCTTAATAACATATTGTCCACCGAGGTGGGATCATTGAGGATATTTGTTGGATTGAATGGAATATATGATGAGGTCAGATCTTCGTTTCTGCGAATTACATAAGCCCGGTCAGCCAAGGCATCTTCCCTCAAGCCGTGAGATGTTGCTAATATATCGGAAATACGAAGCCCGCTGGTGAAGTTAAATTCTCCGGGCTGCATCACCGCACCACTTACTTTCACAAACTGAAACAGCTCGCTAGGGACTGTGCTGATGAATACCTCATCACCATTCATCAGTTCATATTTCAAGTTGGAATTTGTTAAACTATCGAGATTTACATCATACAACTCAAGCCTGTTGCTTACATATCTTTTCACCTGCACAGATTTAGTATAGGCCTGTGGAGTAAGGCCGCCGGCATAGTTGATGAGGGTATTCAGATTTTCACCTTCAATCAATTCATATCTGAATGGACGTTTAACCTCCCCGGTTATTGATACTACTTTTCCTACAGGTGGAACGAAGATGTAATCATTGCTTTGAAGGAAATAATCATCCTGGATGGTTGGGTTTAGCAGGTAGGCATAGATATCGAGCGTAGTCACTGTTTGTCCCTGACGCTTTATATAGATTTTACGAAGAGATCCCAAATCTGTGGGCCCTCCGGATGCGAAGAGGGCGTTAAAGGCAGTATTAAGGGCGGGAATCGAATAGGTTCCCGGATTGAAAACCTCACCAACAATGTTAACTCCAATAACGCGTGAATAAATGATGGTGACTTCAATCTGTGAATTCGGCATGTCGAGATATGTTCCAAAACGACTCTTTATCAATGCCTTTGCCTTATCAAGCGTTAAACCTTTAACATATACTTTTCCAACGCCTTCTGGAAATATGGAACCAGTCTGATCAACCGTATAGGATCCGCTAAAGCTTGAATACCCCCACACATTAATACCGATCTGATCACCAACTCCAATAACATATGTTCCGCTTGCCTGGCCATCTACTGAGCTGTTGAACATATCCACCGATCTATTTCTGAAATAGCTGTAACCAAAAGATTCAGACGCAGGCAGCAGGGTGGTATCTACATATGGCGTAGTAGTATCTGGTGGTGTAACTACGGGAGGTGGGGACTGGGGTGCGGGAGGAGGAGTTACTGTAGTTGTGCCAGTGGGAAGAGGCAAGGTAGTACCCGGCTGAACTGTGACGGGAACAGTGGTATTACCTTTTTGGCCTTTAACCTGTATGGGGTTGATGCCCAACAGCTGCATTGTAGCCACATTTTCCGTGATGGCCTGCTGCATGTAGCCATTGGAGGAGGGTGCATTGTTGGGAGGTGTTTCTTCTGTGGTTTGTCCGAATGAAATCTGCACTGACACTACAACTAACAGCACTAAACGCTGAAACAACTTCATTGGTGGATTTTTAAAAGTGGGGGCAAAGTTAGGATTAGTTTTCAATCTTTTGAAGACAGAATTTTATAGAGAACATTACTGCTCTCTTTAAGGTAATAGTTTATTTTAAATGGAAAGCCTGTATACAATTAGCTTTGCATATTCTTTGCCAGAATTTTGGGAGTTTCTAACGGGCAGAAGAGATTATTTTGACTTCTTATATGCGGAAAGCGAAGCAGTAACCAAGAGAGGCATTATAATAATATCAGGATACCTCATTGAAGGCGGAACTTAGCCTGGTACTTCAGTTGAATGTGCTTAATAATGATTACGTTATAACTGAATGCCCGTATTCATTCCAAGCCTGAAGGGCAAGATCAAAGTAAGCGAGAGTTCTCGAAGTGACTTTTTATAAATAATTCTCTGGATTGATAACAGGGTCGAGCAAATAGATCCTTGACATTAGAAACTGATCCTGACAATTCAAATTTTTTACTCAAGCTTCTTTTGATAGAACCCTCAACGGTAAGGTACCTCTTTACCAATCGGTAAATGAGCTTCCAAATTTAACTGCAATGGTTGTTGGATAAGATTGACTGTATGTTGATTTACTATCTAATAATATTAAGAGTAAAAGAGAAATATTTACTTTCATATATGCGATGCACAAAATGATTTAGATTTGCAAAGGTTCAGTTAATGCTTATTACTTTAGTTTTGATTTTCAAGAGCCTTATGAAACCATTATTTTCTTACTTGATCTTTGTCATAACTTCTATGTTTCCTATCTCCGAGGTCATCTCACAAAACTTTAAGAATGAAATCACCATCAGTTACAATTACATTTTTTTCTTAAACTACAAGACTTTTTTTATCTCGGATGCAGATATTTCCAGCTTTAGTTTTTGTGGCAGTTATGAAAGAAATATATTTCCAAAGGCTAACTTAGGAGTCGCATTGCAATATGCCTTCCAAGGTAGAGACCCTGCTTTTCATATAAGCGATCCAAGTTTTATGGGCGAAACAACCCTTCGCAATTTGTATAATTTAGATCTTTTCAGTACAACTCCTTTTTTAAGCAATCCTAAAAAAACCATAAATTCTTCAATCGGACTGGGAATTAGTTACATATGGGGTCATGAGGATACGTCCTATCTCTTCCTTCCCTCGCCTCCTGCCTCTTTTCCTCATGGATTTCTCTGGGGATGGCGTCGTCACCATCCTGGTTTACTCTTTTTATGGGAAATGGATTTTTTGCCAAATCAAATATTCGATCTTGAGTCATCTCTTAAATTTCGCATTTATACTAAGGGTTCTCCTGATCTATCAATAGGATTGAATATTGGATTACAATTTAATGATCCAAAGTTTGGCAAAAGAGATAGGACTCTCAATTAAGCATTTTGTGAGATCACCTTTCCAGCATAATCTCTAACCCCCTTTTCAAATCAAAATCAGGCTGATAGTTTAATAAACCTTTAGCTTTCGATATATCTGCCAATGAATGAGAGATATCGCCCTTTCTCGGTAATTCAAATTGAGGCCTTACACCGCTGCATAACTTTTTCCTGATAAGCTCCAAAAGCTCAAGCACAGTGTGCTGTTCGCCGCAGGCAATGTTATAAACCTGGTTGATAGCTTCCGGCTTGTCAGCAAAAATGGCTTTGATATTCGCCTGAATCACATTCTCAATAAATGTAAAATCACGACTCTGCGAACCATCTCCATAAATTATGGGTGAAATAGTTTTCTTCAGATCATAAACAAAGGAGGGAATGACAGCAGCGTAAGGTCCCATCGCATTTTGTCGCGGGCCAAAGACGTTAAAGTAACGCATGCCGATCACTTCGATGCCGTACGTTTTTGCAAAAACTCCTGCATAGAGTTCATTAGAATATTTGGAAACAGCATAAGGGGAAAGAGGCTTTCCGATTGTGTCTTCCACTTTAGGTAATACTGGGTGATCGCCGTAGACAGAGGACGAAGAAGCATAAATAAATCTCTTCACACCTTTTTCCTTTGCCGCAATTAGCATCTTTAAAAAACCTCCCACATTGATGTCGTGGGTAGTTAGCGGATCTAAAATCGATCGCTGTACGGAACCAAGCGCCGCCTGATGTAGCACAAAATCAATTCCCTCACATGCTTTAGCACAAATCTCCTGGTCGCGGATATCACCCTCGAAGAATTCAAATGCCGAGTAGTTCTGAAAAGGTTTTAAGCTTTCTATATTTCCTGTAAGAAGATTATCAAGTACCCGTACACGTCCGGCTTCATATTTCAATAAATATTCGACAAGGTGAGAACCTATAAAGCCCGCTCCACCGGTAACCAGAAAGGAATATGGCTTGAGGGAGCCGGTGTGAAAGGGGTTATCGTACATGTTGTTACCGCTGATGATACTGCTGCTGGTAATATTGTTGATATGCACCCGAAGTTACATGCTGTAGCCATTCCTCATTAGCTAAATACCAGTCCACTGTTTTCGAAAGTCCTTCCTCAAAAGTGAGTGAAGGCTTCCATCCGAGCTCTTTTGATATAAGGGAAGAATCAATTGCATAACGCATGTCGTGACCGGTCCATTGTTTCACCAACAGATTTTATTTTTACTAATATCGTTGGAACAGTAAATGTGTTAAACGCTGCAGGAAAAATTTGGGATAACTTAAATCTGAATAACAAAGGCCCGGTAAGTATG
>MWVX01000447.1_pt1 | contig 12904 bp, 9 predicted proteins | sample 1047311 | NCBI WGS metagenome assembly MWVX01 (sample SAMN06349984, study PRJNA376086) | soil metagenome | isolation source: MtG-4 sample Antarctic (ecotone) soil | place: Antarctica | collected 2015-01-13 | reverse complement strand
CTCCCTGGCCACTGCTGGTTCTATGCACCAGTCTAAACCTAATCCTGACGCACTGCTTTGGCTTAAGTCTTTTAATGCTTACCGTATCTTTCATAACCACTCAACTTCATTGGCAGGAAGCTACGGATATACTGCTTACTCCCACCAATTATAATGGAATAAAAGTGGCCTCATTGATAAGATTGAGTAAAATAGCTACCATAGATAAAAAACTTTCTGTAGGTACAATTGGTTATTTAACATCGGATCAAATAGAGGAATTAAACCAAAAATTAAAAAAATTGCTGCAGCTTAATTAAGTTGAAGAAAAGTTTGAAAATATCTAATGGCAGAACTAAAAAACGACCTGGTATTAAGGGCCCTTCGGGGAGAAACTGTAGAAAGACCACCGGTATGGATGATGCGTCAGGCAGGTCGTTACTTACCTGATTACCTCAAACTAAAAGCTAAATATGACTTCTTTACAAGAGTTCAAACGCCGGAGCTTGCCACAGAAAAAAACAATATTTGTCACTTCATCTTCAATAATTGCTTTAGCAAGTTGCGTTGAATAAATCGCATCGGCTATGATCTCGCTGTCAGCAAAATAATTTTTTATAATAGTTTTGGTAATGCCGCCTAAGGAATAAATAGTCCAATCTGGCATGATATCATCTAACTCTAAACATTCAATAACAGCTTCGGTTGCATTCATACTGGTAAATACAACTGAAACATCTTGTGTGGCGTAGTGCCTGATCTTTTCAGCAATAGGTTGATTGATGATATTATTAGTTTCGATGAAAGAAGCTGTATCAATTTGGACTCCTGCATCCGTAGCGTGTAACATAGTAGTGTGAGCTAAAGGCCGGGTTGTTAATATAGAAATGTTATTTTCTTTCATTAGGTATTGTATCAGCAATAGCTTGTCCACCGTTGTTTAATAGTTCCAGAGCAGCTTCGTTTCCAACATTAACAGCATTTGATAGAGACACTGTTTTTTTAACATCAGCTCTTTGTTTGCCATCAACTGAAAATATATTTCCTTTAAAAGTTAATTGGTCATTTTCTATTTCCGCCAATGCACTAATGGGGGTAGAGCATCCACCCATCAACGTTCTTAAAAAATCTTTTTCCGTTTTGGTACACAAAGCGGTGTGCTTGTCATTGAAAGGCCCGCAAGCGTCAAATGCGTAGTTATCGCCATTCCTGCAAACAACCATTATAGCCCCTTGTGCAGGAGCAGGTAACATCCAGTCTAACTCAACAGAAGTTTCAGGGCGAAGATTAATTCTTTCGAGTCCGGCAGCAGCAAAGATGGCTCCGTTCCAATTGCTTTCAACAACCTTCTCCAGCCTTGTATTAACGTTGCCTCTTAAATTTTCTACGGTATGATTTGGATAACGGTTAAGCCATTGCGCCTTCCTTCGAATGCTACTGGTTGCAATAGTGGCCTTAGAATTTCTATCATCTAAAAAAGAAATATCTCCTTTAAAAACAAACAGGTCTTTATAAGAAGCTCTTTTTAAAATAGCAGACTGTATAATCCCCTGGGGTAAAATAGTAGGAACATCTTTCATGCTATGAACGGCAAGATCAATTCGATTATGCACTAAAGCAATATCAAGGCTGCGGGTAAATATTCCTTGCACCCCCATTTCATATAAAGGCGTTTTAAGGTCAATATCACCTTCGCTTTTTATGTATACAAGTTCGGCTTCAAACCCATTTTCCGCTAACAGATTTTTTACGAATGTAGCCTGCCATACCGCGAGTTGGCTATCCCTGGTTCCAATCCTCAGCAATTTGATCGGCATCTTAATTTCTATGGGTAGTGATGAAATCGCTGATCGCCTGAATGTAAGAACAACCGGGTAACTGTTGCTGCTGACGCATTTTTACTGCCATAGTATTTATGGCTTTCTTAATAGCATATTCATTAACAGGAGCCGCCAGTGGGGATTTAGTTGTGTAAGTATTGCAAGTTGAAAGAAACATTTGGCACTGATGCATATCATGAAGCTTCTGCTTAACAGCTTTTATAACAGGAGCATTTTTACGCATGTTGCTCCACTCTATAAACTCTGCTTTATGTTCAGCAATAATTGCCTTTGCTTTTGGAACTTCGGCCTCCCGTTTTTGCAATGTCTTATCTTTCAATTTAGAAAGCTCATCAACATTTACGAGAGTCACATTAGATAATTGCCGTGCTTCTGCTTCAACATTATAAGGAATAGATAGATCAATAATTAACTTGCTGCCGCTGTTTTCAAGATGAGATTTTAGAATAGTCGGGTCAGTCGAATTAGTGGCAACCAAAATGATATCAGATGAATTTACGTAAGCGGGAAGTTCTTCAATTGAGGCGTGTTGTAATCCTAAATCGTTAGCCAGCTCTGCAGCTTTCTCTTCTGTGCGATTAATTAGCGTGATCTTTTTAGTACCTAAATAATCAACTAAGTTTTTGCAGGTATTGCGTCCAATTTTTCCAATACCCAGCAACAAAATATTTTTCTCCGAAATCCTGGAAATGTTGCTTTTAATATATTGAACTGCGGCGAAGGAAACGGAAACCGTTCCACCGCTTAAGGCGGTTTGATTTTTAATAACCTTGGTAGATTGCAACACGCTATTTACTAATCTTTCAGTAAACGCACCCACAAATCCATTTTGCTTTGCAAACCGTACAGCCATTTTTATCTGGCCAATAATTTCGTAGTCGCCTAAAATCTGAGACTCTAAACCTGCACCTACTTCAAACAAATGTTGTACAGCATCAATACCCTCCTTAACATAACATAGTTCCTTAAAAGTTTCTTTTGTGCCTGTTGTTTGTGAGCAAAGAACATCTATTAATTGAGAAGCATTTTCTGCAAATCCATAAATCTCGGTGCGATTGCAGGTAGAAAGAATGAAGAATTCTGAAAGACCTTTGGAAGGGGCAACTTCTATGATCTTTAAATATTGATCAGTATTAACAGCAAATTGCCCCCTGATTGATGCATCTGTTTTTTTATAATTAATTCCTGTTATAAAATATTTTAATGAGGGACTATTAGTCTTTGTCAACATTTAGCTTTCGTGATTGTAAGACCCAAAGGTAATTGCACGAATTTGTGCTACCGAATCTCTCTGTCACGAGAACGTCATAATTATCATTTATGAAACCAGCCCCCGATGGGAAGATAAACCCGTTTTTTTAACGAGCTGTAGAAATATCTATATCTATTGAGTATTAGATGATACTATTAAACAAAAAAGCGATGAAAATGTTTTAGCAGTTACGTTTCATTTTTATTTAACCTAATAGCGCGTACGCATAATTTTGTAATATGGCAGAAACAGTAAAGCGAGGGATTGTATTAATGAACCTTGGCTCCCCCGATTCTACAGAAGTAAAGGATGTAGCAAGATATCTTACAGAGTTTTTGATGGATGGAAGAGTGATTGACTACCCCTGGCTATTTAGAAAAATATTGATAAGTGGAATTATTGTTCCGTCGCGTGCTCCTAAGTCCGCCGAGGCATATAAAACAATCTGGACAAAAGAGGGATCGCCATTAGTAGTTATAACAAAACAACAGCAGGCAGAACTTCAGAATTTAGTTGATGAACCTGTTGAGATTGGAATGAGGTATCGCAATCCATCAATGCAACATGCATTTAATAGTTTAATGGAAAAAGTGCCTGGGCTGGAAGAAGTAATAGCCATCCCTTTGTATCCTCATTATGCAATGTCTTCTTACGAAACGGCAGTGGAGCATGCAAAAGAGGTGCATAAAAAAAACAAATTTCCATTTAAGTTGTCATTTATAAAGCCATTTTATAACGAAGACAATTTCATAACAGCCTTATGTGAAAGCATAAAGCCATACCTGCAAAAAGATTATGACCAGATTTTGTTTAGTTATCACGGTTTACCTCAAAGGCATATGACGAAAGCTGATCCGACCCATCACCATTGTATGAAAGCTCCTGATTGTTGTGAAATTGACTCACCTGCACACGCCACCTGCTACCGCCACCAGTGCCGCACCACCACCAAATTAGTTGTTGAAAGATTGCAAATACCAAAAGAAAGAGTAGGCCTTTCGTTTCAATCGAGGTTAGGAAGAGAAGAATGGCTGAAACCCTATACTGCAGTTCGCTTAGAAGAATTGCCAAAAGAAGGCGTAAAAAAATTATTGGTTGTATGCCCCGCATTTGTAAGTGATTGTCTTGAAACATTGGAAGAGATTGCAGTAGCGGGTAAAGAAAGTTTTTTACATGCAGGAGGAGAGGAGTATACTTTTATTCCTTGTTTAAATATTCAACCATTATGGATAAAGTCGTTAGCTGCATATGCAAAAGATGGTGTGGTTTCAGGATTTATGGAATGATTGGGATTGTTTGAACGGGGTTTATCGGGTGACCGGGAGCTGCGGGATTGATGGAAAAAAATAAACCGTCATGCTGAGACTCGTTTCAGCATCTCCTGGCAAAAAATGCAGAATTATCAGAGGTCTTAATTCTTAGAGCGGGTACGGCAAGAGATCCTGAAACAAGTTCAGGATGACGACCACAAACTACAAGTGCAACCTTCATGTATAATTATATAAAAGCCTTACACATCATCTTTGTTGTTACCTGGTTTGCCGGGTTGTTTTATATGCCTCGTTTGTTCATCTACAATACTGAAGCAGCAGACAAAAGTGAACACGTAAAATCAGCTTTAAGGGAGCAATTTGCGATAATGATGAAACGGTTATGGTATGGTATTACATGGCCCTCCGCTACACTCACATTAATACTTGGAGTAACAACTTTATTCAATGGCGGCTGGCACACAACATTACTGGCTCCTGAAGGCAGGTGGTTACTAATCAAATTGGTGTTTGTATTGTTTTTGTATCTCTATCATTTTTCCCTGCATACAATATTTAAGCAGCAGGTAAATGGTATATTTAAATACACTTCCCAACAACTGAGGATTTGGAATGAGGTAGCGACTATTTTTCTCGTAGCTATCGTAATGTTAGCAGTTGTAAAACAAAGCCTAAGCTTTGTATGGGCACTTATAGGATTAATAGCATTTATTCTGCTGTTAATGAGTGCCATCAGGTTATACAAAGTTATTCGCACAAAAACCTAAATAGCTCCATTCATTTACATTTGCTTCTGAATTCTTCATTATGCCTTTCATTCTTTTTTGCATTGCTGTATTCTTTACTTTATCTACAAGTTGTAAACCTGCAAATGAAGTTGATACAATTATTCATAATGGCCTTGTGTATACGGTTAATGAGCAGTTTCAATTAACAGAGGCTTTTGCAGTAGTCAATGGTAAAATTGTAGCTGTTGGAACAAATCAAGAGATACTAAAAAAGTATAAAGCAGAGGAAACAATTAATGCTAAGGGCCAGGCCGTATATCCTGGTTTTATTGATGCCCATGCACATTTTGTAGGATATGGACAATCGCTTTTCCAGGTAGATTTATTTGGAGCTGCAAGCTGGGAGGAAGTTGTTGAAAGAGTTCAAAAATTTGCCAAAGAGCATCCTGGCGAAGCATGGATAAGAGGAAGAGGATGGGATCAGAATAAGTGGCCAGGTAAATTGTATCCAACAAACGAGAAGCTAAACAACTTATTTCCTGGTAAAACAATATTACTTACCCGGGTTGATGGGCATGCTGCCATTGCAAATCAAAAGCTATTGGACCTGGCCGAAGTTAAACCGGGTCAAACATTAGTGGGTGGTGAAGTTGAAACAAAAAATGGCAAGCTAACGGGTGTTTTAATTGATAATGCTGTTGATCTTGTAAGTGCTAAAATTCCTGCTGCATCCATTAATGATTATGTAAAATGGCTGACTGTTGCACAAAACAATTGCTTTGCTGTGGGGCTTACCACTGTTACTGATTGCGGGTTAAATTATACGGATGTGCAAACTATTGACGGTTTGCAAAAAGATGGAAAGATAAACATGCGATTGTATATAATGTTGAGTGATGACAGCGGTAACTATAAGAAGTATTTGGATGAGGGCCCTTACAAAACGGACAACATGTACGTTAGGGGAATCAAGGTTTATGCAGATGGAGCATTAGGTAGCCGTGGTGCCTGCTTACTCCAACCTTATGCTGATAAACCAGGTTGGCCGGGTTTCCTGTTAAGTGATAAATCTCATTTTGATTCAGTAGCAAAAGTGTTGGCTGGAACAGATTTTCAAATGTGTACCCATGCAATAGGTGATAGCGCAAATCGTGAGATTTTGAATATTTATGATAGGGTATTGAACGGTAGAAATGATAAGCGCTGGAGAATTGAACATGCACAGGTAGTAAATCAAAGCGACTTTAATTTATTTGGTAATGCAAGTATAATCCCATCTGTTCAACCTACCCATGCAACAAGCGATATGTATTGGGCTGAAGAACGATTAGGACCTAAAAGAATTAAAGGGGCTTATGCTTATAAACAACTACTACAGCAAAATGGCTGGCTTCCATTAGGAACAGATTTTCCTGTTGAAGACATAAGTCCTTTTAAAACTTTTTTAGCTGCAGTAGTTCGTAAAGATGCAAAAGGTTTTCCTGCAAAAGGCTTTCAGGTAGAAAATGCATTAACCCGCAAAGAAGCGGTTAAAGGCATGACTATATGGGCGGCAAAAGCAGGCTTTTTAGAAAAAGAAGTTGGAAGTATTGAAGTTGGTAAAAAAGCAGATTTTATAATTCTGGATAAAGATTTAATGAAGGTTGATGAGAAGGAGATACTGAATACCAGTGTGATTTCTACGTTTATAGGAGGCAAGCGGGTATATGGTCGGAATCGCTGATTTGACTGATTTAGGGATTACACAGATGTCGGAATCGCTGATTTGACTGATTTAGGGATTACACAGATATTACGAACTAATTGAAGGATTTAGGGGTTACATGGGTGCGATTGCAGAAGTTCGCCTGGAGTTCTTTATAAAGTAGAAGTTCACAGGTTTTAATTAGAAAGTATCAGCCGCGTCGGAATCGCTGATTTGACTGATTTAGGAATTACACAGATATTACGAACTAATTGAAGGATTTAGGGGTTACATGGGTACGATTGCAGAAGTTCGCCTGGAGTTCCTTATAAAGTAGAAGTTCACAGGTTCTAATTAGAAAGTATAGGCCGCTTAAATTCTAGACTTTTCGCTCCAAAGTTTATCAATAATCCAATCTCTAATCTATAAGCCTTTAGATAGTTGAGTGCTTGAGCCATATGTACGTCTTCTAATTTAATCATAGCTTTTAATTCAACCAATACCTTGCCTGCCACTACAAAGTCTGCTCTACGTGTACCAATAGGTTCTTGCAGATCCTTATAATAAATATCTTGTTCAATCTCTCTTGCAAATTCCAATCCTGCTTTTCTCAATTCGTACGATAAGGCTCTTTGATAGATCACTTCCTGGAATCCATTTCCTAAAAACTTATGTACTTCAAAACTACTCCCGATTATTTTTTGGGTTATTTCGCCATATTTCAATTGTTCCATTCCTTTAAACTACTATTTATTTTATAAAAAGCTTGTCACTAATTATGCATTGAGGATTGCTGGAAGTCTTAAGCTCTAGATGTGAAATCCATAATCTGACTAATCCCCGATCCTTTTTCCGCTTTTCGTTACTCCTTTTTCCTTATAACGTAACCCTTTCTAATTGCTATCAGGCAAATTTGCGGCTTAAAAAATGGATAATGAAAAGAAGATTAGCAGGTGTACTGGTATTAACATTAATGGCAGCAGTAGCTATCGCTCAAACTAATGATAGGGTACAAGCTCAATTGGCTGATAGTAGCAGCAGTCAACAAACAAATAGTATTAAAGCGGCCACCAGCAGCGTTAAACAAGATACGTTAACTGCGCAAAAATATCTTGAAGACGTGACTGTAGTAGGACGCGGTAGTAAAAGTGACTACCAGCAGATGCCCGAAATAGTAGGCACAAGTATTTATGCCGGTAAGAAAAATGCCCTGATAGTATTGGAAAATGTTCAGGGAAACGTGGTAACAAACAACATGCGCCAGGTAATGGCAAAGGTAGCGGGCATTCATATTTGGGAAAGTGACCCAAGCGGTATTCAGATAGGTATTGCAGCACGTGGCCTTAGTCCGAACAGAAGTTGGGAATTTAACGTGCGTCAAAATGGTTATGATATTGCTGCTGATCCGTTTGGTTATCCGGAAGCTTATTATAATCCTCAGCTTCAGGCGGTGCAAAGGATTGAAGTGGTACGCGGGCAAGGGGCTTTACAATATGGGCCCCAGTTTGGAGGATTGATTAATTATATTCTTCGCAACGGAAGCGATATTACAAAACCCTTTCAATTTGAAACGCAACAAACCGTGGGCAGCAAAAATCTATTTAACTCATATAATGCTATCGGAGGAAAAACTGATAAGGTTCACTACTATTCTTTCTTCGATTATAGAAGTGGTGATGGATGGAGGCAAAACAGTCGTTACTATACCGATGCCGGATTTGGTACGGTTACTTATAATTTCACACCGAAGTTTTCTTTAACTGCCGAAATTATGCGTTCGCATATTCGCAGTCAGCAGCCTGGTGGTTTAACAGACCCAATGGTATATGCTGATGCACAGAAAAGCTATCGCAGCCGCAACTGGTTTGATATAACCTGGACTAACCCCGCTTTTATTGCCAATTACCAAATCAACGATAATGCCAGTTGGAATACGAAGCTTTTTGCCACTATTGGTGACAGGAATAGTGTAGGCTTCCTGCAATCCATCACTGCAAAAGATAGCATTAACGCTGCTACCAGTGATTATAACAATCGTGTTTTAAATATTGACCAATACCGGAACTATGGTTTTGAAAGCCGCATTCTTTCTGATTATAACCTGGCAGGAATGAACAATACTGTTTCCGGCGGCATCCGTTTATACACGGGCTCTACATATAGAAGAGCAGATGGAAAAGGAACTACAGGAAGTGATTATGATATGACTGTAATTGGAGTGTATCCGAGAGATGTAACCTTTAAATCAAAAAATGCTGCCGCTTTTGTTGAGAACATTTTCCGTATTGGTAAGTTGCTTATTATTCCAGGTGTACGATACGAGTGGCTTGAAGGTTCCGCTTCCGGAAGAAACGGATTTGCTTCTAATAGTTCTGAGATAATTCTGCAGAATATTACCCGCAACCGCAGCTTCCTGCTTGGTGGTGTAGGTGCAGAGTTTCATGTAACGAAGGAAACAGAGTTTTACGCAAACTATACACAGGCTTACCGTCCCATTCAGTTTGCAAACTTGCAGGCTCCCCCAACAACAGATGTTGTTGACCCTGACCTGAAAGATGCAAAAGGATATAACATTGATTTAGGTTATCGCGGCAAAGTAAAAAATTACCTGCAGTTTGATGTAAGCGGTTTTTACTTACAATATAATAACCGTGTAGGAACAATTAGCCCAACCGGTGCAAACTATCGTTTAATTACAAATGTAGGTGCAAGCACAAGCAAAGGTTTTGAAGGGTATGCGGAGTTTAATGCCATAAAAGCGTTCAGTGAAAATAACAATACAAACGTGAGTGTTTTCGGCTCCTATAGTTATCTTGACGCTAAGTATAGTGGCGACCATAAAGATGCCGGCACCAAAGGCAAGAAGGTAGAAAATGCTCCATCCAATATTTTCCGTGGTGGTATCTCTGCAGGCTATAAAGACTTTTTGTTAACTGGCCAGGTTAGTTATGTTGGCGATACTTACAGCGATGCTAATAATACAATAGCGCCTTCCTCTAATGGACAAACAGGTTTAATTCCATCTTATACCGTTACTGATCTAACAGCTACCTATAAATTTTCCAAAGGACTTAATTTAAAAGCAGGAATAAATAATTTAACTGACGCCCGTTACTTTACACGTCGTGCAGGTGGGTATCCGGGACCGGGTGTATTGCCTGCTGATGGAAGGACATTCTTTGTTTCGGTTGGGGCTAAGTTCTGATTCTACATTCCTTTTAAAACCGTTAATAAGTTGTCATCCGTGTTCTATTTCACTAAATCTAGACAGTCTCTAAGAGGCAGTTTAGTGCCTGCTCCTTAATCAACGGGCCTTTTTAACAGTATCACAGAGTAGAGAATAATAAATTTTAGACAGCTTCTTAATGTAATAGGATTGTTTGGAGTGGCTAACTTTTTCCCTTTGCATCTTGGAACCAAATTTTGTAATGAAATGGCTCAATCAAGTCTTCCTGAAGTTTGGCTTAGAGGACAACTGCCTGGCCTATCTGCTATCCTGCAACCGGTTGCGCATGCATTGCTGCAAGCCAGGCAAGAAGTAAACGAGCTAATGGTAGATTTTCCATCCGAAAAACTTTGGGAGAAACCAGCAGGAGTAGCATCGCCTGCTTTTCATCTGCAACATATTGTTGGTGTTTTAGATCGCCTGCTTACTTATGCAAAAGGCGAACTGCTCACAGATGAACAACTGAAATATTTGTCAGCAGAAGGAAAATCTTCTGAACATATTACTCCAAACCAACTTCTCGAAAGGGTAAACCATCAAATCGAAAAAACAATAGATGAATTAAAGGCCATAAAAGAAGAAACTTTAACTGAAACAAGAACCGTTGGAAGAAAACAATTTCCATCAACTGTTCTTGGATTAATTTTTCATTCGGCGGAACATACCATGAGGCATTTGGGCCAGTTGCTGGTGACGGTTAGAGTGCTTAAACAACAGTAACTATTACTCTTTCGATTTATGCGCTTCCTTAGTAACGCATTTCAAACCACATTTACTTTTCCTAACTTCGCACCCATTTTTACCTCTTTTAAGTTAGTTTGGGAACATGAGCGCTAAATACAGAGAATTTTCAGGTTTAAACTTACCGGCCATTGAGAAGGAAGTACTTGCAAGGTGGCAGGAAACAAATGCATTTGAAAAAAGTGTTGAATTAAGGGAAGGTGCAACTCCTTTTGTATTTTATGAAGGTCCCCCAAGTGCTAATGGAATGCCTGGAATTCACCACGTTATTTCCCGAACTTTAAAAGATTTGATTTGCCGTTATAAAACCATGAAAGGCTACCAGGTTAAACGTAAAGGCGGATGGGATACTCACGGTTTACCCGTTGAGCTCGGTGTAGAAAAAATGTTAGGCATTTCCAAGGAAGATATTGGCAGGAAGATTTCGGTAGCAGAATACAACGAAACTTGCCGGAGAGAGGTATTAAAATATAAAGACAAGTGGGACGAGCTCACCACAAAAATGGGCTACTGGGTTGACCTTAATGATCCCTACATAACATTTAACAATGAATACATTGAAACACTTTGGTGGTTGTTGAAGCGGCTGTACGATAAAGGATTATTGTATGAAAGCGTTAGCATTCAACCTTATAGTCCTGGTGCAGGTACAGGTTTAAGCTCACACGAGTTAAACCAGCCTGGAACCTATAAAAACGTAAAAGATACGAGTGCTGTCGCGATGTTTAAAGCGGTAAGAAGTGAGAGAAGTGAATTTTTATTTCACGCCCTGGAAAGTCAACATTCGACTGAAATCTATTTTCTTGCCTGGACAACCACGCCCTGGACCCTGCCATCGAACCTTGGCTTAACTACCGGGCCTACTATTGATTATGTGTTGGTTAAAACGTTCAATCCTTATACACATTCACCTGTTAATGTCGTTCTTGCAAAAGCCCTCTTAAGCAAATATTTTAAGCCTGAGGGCGAAAACATCGAATTTAATCACTATGCCTCCCTTTCTTCAGAAGAGGGTCGGGGTGAGGTATTACCCTGGAAAGTATTAATTGAGTTTAAAGGAAAGGAAATTGAGGAGTGTGAATACGAGCAATTATTACCTTTCGAAGCAAACAGCACCAATAACATTCAATCTTTAACTGGTGAAGTTCCTAAACCCTTTCGTGTTGTGCCTGGTAATTTTGTAACTACAGAAGATGGTACCGGTATTGTTCACACCGCTCCGGCTTTCGGAGCTGATGATTACAAAGTGGGTAAAAAGTATAATTTAGGAATCCTAACGATGGTGGATCGCGAAGGTAAGTTCGTTGATGGGTTGGGGGAATTCAGCAACCGGTATGTAAAAAATTATAAGGACGATAAAGATTATACTGATGTAAATGTGGACATCTGCGTAAAGCTTAAAAAAGACAGCAGGGCATTTAAAGTAGAGAAGTATGAACATTCTTATCCGCATTGCTGGCGAACTGATAAACCTATTCTTTATTATCCGCTGGATGCCTGGTTTATAAAAACTACAGCTTTAAAGGATAGAATGGTTGAGTTAAATAAAACTATTAACTGGAAGCCAAAATCAACCGGCGAAGGTCGTTTCGGAAATTGGTTGGAAAATATGGTTGATTGGAACTTAAGTCGCAGTCGTTACTGGGGAACCCCTTTGCCAATTTGGAAAACAGAAGACGGAAGCGAAGAAATTTGTATTGGAAGTATACAAGAATTAACAGCAGAATTTGAAAAAGCATTAGCGGCTGGATTTAATAAAAATTCTGACTTTGTTGTAGGAGGCAATCAATTAAAAGTCGACTTACATAAGCCGTACGTTGATGAAATAATTCTAACTAGTAAGTCAGGTAAACCAATGACAAGAGTACCCGACCTTGTTGATGTTTGGTTTGACAGCGGGGCCATGCCATATGCCCAATGGCATTATCCTTTTCAAAATAAAGAACTTGTAGACAGCGGTGCAGCTTTTCCTGCCGATTTTATTTGTGAGGGTGTCGATCAGACCCGCGGTTGGTTTTACACCTTACATTCACTTGCCGTATTGTTATTTGACAATGTTGCTTACAAAACAGTTGTGTCCAATGGACTTGTCCTTGATAAGAGTGGCAATAAAATGAGTAAACGCCTTGGAAACGTTGTTGACCCTTTCCAAACTATTGAAAAATTTGGCGCTGATGCTACA
>MWVX01000446.1_pt1 | contig 12915 bp, 13 predicted proteins | sample 1047311 | NCBI WGS metagenome assembly MWVX01 (sample SAMN06349984, study PRJNA376086) | soil metagenome | isolation source: MtG-4 sample Antarctic (ecotone) soil | place: Antarctica | collected 2015-01-13 | reverse complement strand
ATAACTATTTGGTATTTATTTTCAACGACAATCCATCCCTGGTACATTAGCTTACCGGTTGCCCTATCAGTTTTCACACCTTATCGTTATACCATCATTTGGTCATTTACAGCCCTTCTTAGCTATGCAGCATATAAATTCACTCCTGTACATGAAAATTTGTGGTTGATAGCTTCAGGTTATACTTTTATGATTGGGTACGGAAGCTGGGAATTAATGAAAAATAAATCACACTCAATACATATTTAATGTTCACAAAAGCCGGGAAAATTCTATGAAATTAACCTGTCTTTTGATCCTTCTTTAATTTATTCTTTTGGATGCAAAAGCTCTTATAAAGCAGGAAGTATTTCAGAAAAATATCCCATTAAAGAACCAAAATTAAAAAGGAAAATTAAAAAAAACCGTTCAGGATGCTTTGGATAAATTAGGAAAATAAAGCAGTTTATCATTAGTTGGCATACCAGTTTTTTATCACTTTTTCTGCCAGTTTATTTTGGGGAGTAAAGTCAACTTTTTCGTTGCGATGACGGTATTCACTTACATACCATTTCCATACATATCCACCCGCAAACCATTTCTTAGTGGCAAAAATTTGAAAAAAAGCTTCTAATGCATTGGATTGAGCTTTGTCGTTTCGGTCTCCGGCATTTTCTGTCCATGGTTCTTTAGCAGTATAATCCACATTGCGATAACCATACTCCGTAAATAATATAAGACGTTTATACCTTGCACTTATTTTTTCCAGTTTATCGAAGTGTTTCTTCCAACCTTTTCTTAAAGAATTTATTGTGGGTGTTTTGTCACCAGATAAAGGAAAGTAAGCGTCCACACCGATGTAATCCAGCTTTTCCCAAAAAGGAAAGTCCTGATAATCATCCCAATTAGCAGCATAAGTTAATTTTCCCTTATAAGCTTGTCTTAATGTATCTATCAATAAACTCCAAAAACGAGGTCTTGCTTTTATAGTTGCGCCTAATTCGGTGCCAATACAAAACAATTCCACCTTCATACTGTCAGCAACGGTTGCAAAATGAAGAATATATTTTTTGTAGCTATCTTCCCAAATGCGCCAGTCTTTTTCTGTATTCAAAGTAAATGCGCCAGTATAATTTCCACGTCCTATCCACAAGTGTGGCTTGAGCATTACGGATATGTTTTCTTTGTGTGCCAATTGAATACACCCGATTATTCCATCTACATTTTCACCCCAGTGCTGACCATGCTGGTTATATCTTACTTCCGGTTTTTCCAAGGTAAAAAAAGCATAAGGCATAAGTGAAATGCTGTTGGCGTTTAAATTCACAATAGGCTGGATATGGGTTTCATCAATACGCTTCACCGGTGCTACCATGCTGACTCCTTTTATGAAGAAACGGGATGATTTTAAGGTTTCATTATAAGTTGTTGTATCAGAGGAAGAACATCCAATTATCTGAAAAAAAAAGCAGAGAATCAGCAAAATTTTAATTGGGTGGTGCAGCACTTAAATATCTTTATTAGAAATTTTTAGCAAATGCGGGGCAATTGTTCTCCCGTCAGCATATTCAACATTCTTCTTCCCCCGATGCTACTTGTTAGTATTACTTGCTTTGGATGATCGTTGGTAACAGTTCCTATTATAGCCGCATTTGCCCCTGTCTTTGAATTTTTCAAAACCTCAATCACCTGCTCAGCAATTTCTGCTTTTACCACTACAATAAAAATACCTTCATTGGCAACATATAATGGGTCAAGTCCCAGCATTTCACAGGCACCTTCTACCTGTTCACTTAAGGGTATAAGATTTTGCGAAAGGTCAATACCGAAGCCGCAATCTTTAGCAAGTTCATTTAAAACCGTAGCCACTCCGCCTCGTGTTGGGTCACGCAAAAAGTGAATGTCTTCTCCAAAAAGATCTAAAAGAACATTGACTGCAGGTGAAAGATTGCAGGTATCACTTTCAAGTTGTGTTTCAAATACCAACCCCTCCCGTACTGACATAATAGCAATACCATGCGTGGCTACATTACCGCTTACAATTATTTTATCTTCTGCTTTTACATTTGTTGCTGCAATTTTTGCTTTCGGATGCACTTCGCCAATGCCGCTTGTGTTTACAAAAATTTTATCACCGCTTCCTTTTTCTACAACTTTAGTATCGCCTGTCACAACTTTTACATTGGCTTCTTCGCAGGCAAATTTTATTGCAACCAGAATTTCCCAAAATTCTTTTACCGGTAATCCTTCTTCTATGATAAAACTTAAGGAAAGATATCTGGGTGTAGCGCCACACATAGCAAGGTCATTGACAGTTCCGTTCACTGCCAGTTCACCAATATTGCCTCCGGGAAAAAATACGGGAGTGATCACAAAACTGTCTGTGGAAAAAGCCACAGGATTAGTCAATTGAAGAAATGCACCGTCATGATGCTGATCGAGGTAATCGTTTTTTAAAATATCAAACACACCACTGTTCAGCAGGTTATGAGTCAACACACCACCACTTCCATGTCCCAGTGTAATGATGTCAAAGTCCAATGTGGGCATCGGACATTGAAGCTGCATTTTTGTTTTTCTATTTTCAAGTGTGGTTTCTGACATGAAGTTGAAGGTAAGTTTATTAATAAAAAATACGCAAGATGCCCATTAGTTTGCCAATGAAAGCATGCGACGCAACTATGATGCTATGAAAACTGATGCTGGTATTATAAACTAAATCAGCATGATAAATTAAAATTTATGCATTTACTTTCTCAGCTTCATTCAATGCTGAATAAAAATGATAATAAGTGGCACAGGAGCCTTCGGATGAAACCATGGGAGCACCCAAGGGATGGGAAGGCTTACATGCGGTTCCGAAGTTTACACAGTCCAATGGTTTTTTTAATCCTTTCATTATTGCGCCGGCAATACAGGTTGCATTTTCCTTTGTATCTTTTAACGGCACATTAAATTTTTTGGTGGCATCAAAAGCTGCATATTTTTCTCTCACTTCCAATCCGCTATGAGGAATAACATCCATGCCCCGCCACATGCGGTTGCTGATTTTAAATATCTCCATGATGGCTTGTTGCGCAGGAAGATTTCCATTTTCACGGACTACTCTGGCATATTGATTTTCCATTTTATATACGCCTTTTTCCAGTTGCCGAACTACCATCAAAATTCCATGCAACAGATCAATCGGTTCAAAACCTGTAACAACTATTGGTACTTTGTATTTTTCAACGATAGGATAATATTCTGTATTACCCATTATGGTGCAAACATGACCGGCTGCCAGGAATGCCTGCACTACGGTTTCCGGGTCACTCAATAAGGCTTCCATTGCTGGTGGCACCAGCACATGCGAAGCTATGATGGAATAATTTTTCAATCCTAACTGGTGCGCCTGTATCACTGATAATGCATTGGCAGGTGCGGTAGTTTCAAAACCAACAGCAAAAAAAACAACTTCCTTATCAGGGTTTTGCTGGGCAAGTTTTACCGCTTCAAGTGGTGAGTATAAAATGCGAACATCGGCACCTTCAGCTTTTGCCTGAAGCAAGCTTTTTTCAGAACCTGGCACACGTAACATGTCACCAAATGAGCACATGATAACATTGTTTTGTTTGGCAAGATATATAGCACGGTCTATCAAATGAGTAGGTGTCACACAAACAGGGCAACCGGGACCGTGTACCATTGTGATTTCTTTTGGTAACATTTGTAACAACCCATATTTCACCAGACTATGTGTTTGCCCGCCACATACTTCCATAATAGTCCATGGACGGGTGACTGTTTTTTTTATTTCATCCAGGTATTGAGCAGCCAATACAGGATCCCGGTATTCGGTTAAGTATTTCATGATAACATTTTCGATATGATGACATCCCCCAGTTTTACTCTTTCTTCTTTGGTCATCCTGAGCTTGTCTAAGGGTTCTTCTATGGGATCATTATATAATTCATCCAGCTCGTTCATTTGTTGCAGGAATTGCAGAGAACTTTTGGCTTCGGCTTCATCAACTATGCTGATGGCTACGCCTACATGCACAAGCACATAATCATCCACATTAGCGTCGGGTACCAGTTGCAAATTAATTTCTTTTATGATGCCGCCAAGTTCCACTTTACCCATGCGCATGTATCCTTCTTTATGTTCTTCTATTGATTTTATTTTACCGGGGATGGCTAAACACATGTTGTTCTGAATATGAATTATGAAATATGAATTATGGAATAATGATTATTGAATATGAATTATGAATATAAGACTTATGTTATCACTGTAAATTAATAATTTCTAATTAGGTATTTGATATATCTACCTCATATTTATTATTTATTCAAATTTTACCTGGAGGATAGAATTATACTACTGATAATTTAATTAGTTCGGTAGCATCAGCTGCCAGGAATGGTATTCTTCTTTGTTTAAATATTCAGTTTCGTATAATAGCTCTATCAATAAATTACTTCAGAGGCTTCTTTTGTGCAATTCCCATTTTATGGTGAAATCCATTTTACTTTCCGCATTATTAGATTCTCTCACATTCGCCCCATTTGATGTTCCCGACCAAAGCATTTATTTGCTTAAAACGTATTTTCTTTTGATTTCACACAGCATTTTATATTGCTAACAATCTTAATATCAAATTAAAAAAATTTAGTAATGATTATCTTCTTTCATGTAATGTAAAGGTGACTTTGTTATGATATTTTATTTGATCATTCATGTTTAATATTTAACTAACTGCCCAAAAGAAATATTTTCGTCATTGGGTGATATTTCTTTATTGAAATACAATTGATGCTGTTCAAGGAGTTTAATGGTCAGATCAAGCAATAAACCATTTTGAAAAACGCCCCCGCTGAAACATATTGTGTGGCAATCATTTTTGATTGCCACTTTTTTGATTGTCAAAACAAGTTGAACATGAAACCATGCAGCTATTTCTGATTTGTCTTTTCCGTTATTAATTTTTCTTACAATTTTTTTTATTAATACTTGACTCGATAAAAAATTTTCTGAATTAGTATATTTCAACCAAGCCTGAGGAATATTTAATTCTTTTTTAAAATAATGTTGTGCTTCTTCTTCAAGCAGCATCGCCGCTTCTCCCTCAAAACTTGCTTTATCAATTAACCCAAGCAGTGAAGCCACAGCATCAAATATTCTTCCAACACTGGAGGTTTTAAGTTTATTGATTGCAATCAGTTTTTGATAATTATCCCATTCGGTTTTTGTAAATTTTTGTTTGAGAAAAAGTCTCGCTTCTTCTATTTCATTGCAAAGGGAAAGAGCAGAAAGCCGGGGTTCAACTGCCATCTTATCACCTAGAAAATGGTTGTAATACTCAAAATGCGCGACCCTTGAAAAAACATGCTGATGATAAAAAAAAAATTCGCCACCCCAAATCTGTCCGTCATGGCCATAACCTGTACCATCCCATATCACTCCTAAAATTGGTTCGGAATCATCCATTAATTTATGCTCACCGAGTACACTTGCAAAATGTGCTTCATGGTGCTGTACATGTATCAATTGACAACTCCATTCTTCTGATAGTATTACACCTAGTTTTGAGGTGAAATAATCCGGGTGCTTATCTACTAGAATGACGTCGGGTTGTGCATTAAATAGTTCTAAAAATTGACGAACGGTTTTATCAAAGGTTAGTTGTGCATCATAATTATCCGTATCGCCCAAATATTGACTGATATGAATATTTTGCTGGTGCAATAAAGAAAAGCTGCTTTTCATTGATGCTCCAATTGCAAGGATAGTCGTTGGAGAAGGTTTTAGATTATTGTTAATATATATAGGAGCAAAGCCTCTTGCACGACGAAGCATTATTCGGTGTAGGAAGTAACGGCTGTATTGCAAAACACTGTCATCCTGCGGCGCAATAATTTCACGGTTATGAACAAGGATATAATCAGTAATAGGATTTAATTCTTTCACCGCAGTTTCATCGTCAAAAACTATTGGTGCATTGCTGATGTTTCCACTGGTTGCAACGATTGGTTTCTTGAACTTTTGCAGCATCAATTCATATAAAGGCGTGTATGGAAGCATCACTCCAATCTTTGAAAGATTCGGGGCAATTTCATTTAATGCAAGGCTGCTATTTTTATCATCACCTAATTGTAACAGAACAATGGGCGCAGCTGCACTTTGTAATTCTTTCTTTTCCAGCTCATTTAAAAGTACTGTCCTTTCTAAGGAATCCAAATCGGGAAACATCAATGCAAAGGGTTTTGAGGGACGATGTTTCCGTAACCTTAATTCTTTAACGGCAGTTGCGTTTGAAGCATCACAGGTAAGCAGGTAGCCGCCAATACCTTTGATGGCGACTATTTTTCCTTCGTTCCATAACTCACAAATTTTGCTAATGATTTCCTTTGAATTATTTAGTTGCCTTTTTTTAATAATCAGCTCACCTAATTTATCAGCCAATTCTTGAGCCGATAAAATATCTTTTTTATAAAACTGTGGGGTGAGATAAAATACAGTGTCAATAAATGTTATCAAACTATCTGAAGTGAGCACATTTTCATCATGTAAATCTTCAAGTATAATGCCGAGCGAAGGATGATAATAGTCATTCTTTAGTGGGTGCTTTTTTAAAAAACCATTTGAAAGCATAAATTCTTCTACCTTTTTTAAATCGGTATAATCGTTTGCTATAACAAAAGATTGATTTAAAACCGCAAACATAATTTCATTCAGTTCAGTAAATCCCAGGAGAGTATAGGCAGTATCGGGAAAAAAATAATTATGCAGAAGCAAACTATTTAAAAAATTCTGCCATGATGTGTAAAAGATAGCATCTGAAAGTTTCGTTACAGATTTGCCATCAGCATTCAGATATACCTTTTGCTCTGCTCCTTCTGCTATAAAATTTTTAGTGTTGGGAGTAACCCAAAGATTATTTTCTGTAATAAACTTTTTTAAACTCTTTGCTTCTTCTTCTTTTGGGAGTTGTTTTTCTTCAGCCATTCCACCTGCTTCTTTGCTTCCTCGTAAGAAACGGGCTGTTGTTTGGATAATTTCTCCTTCATCAAATTGCTCCTTTCCTGAAATGATAATTTGGAGTTCATCTTTGGATGTGTGTTTAATAAAATTACTAATTTCTTTGTTTATAACCTTAACCTCTTCTTTAGACAAATCCAGATGCAGAAGCCTTTCTTCTAAAGACCAGTTATATTCATCACCTTTCTTCCAAATCACATTTGCCAGGGGAGATTTGAGTAGGGTTATAGTTTTTTCTATAACTTTTTGATTACTGAAATACAACCGCATTTCAATTCCACAATCGGGACAGGAATTGGTTTGTGAAAAATGCCTGCGGTTTGTTGGATCGTTGTATTCTTCATTGCACTTACTGCACATTTTAAAATTGTCCATCGTTGTATTCTCACGGTCGTAAGGCAGTTGTTTGATTAACGAATACCGCGGACCACATTGTGTGCAGGTTGTGAATGCATAATGATAGCGGCGGTTGTTTTTGTCTGAAATTTCTTTGCGGCATTCCTTACACATTGCAAAGTCGGGAGAGATGAGAAGAACAGAATTACCCTGATTGCTACTTGATGTAATTTGAAGATCTTCATAAACAACTGAAGCAATTTCTTCCAGACTATATGAAGTGATATGAGCTAATTGTGGAGCATTGATTATAACTTTTTCATAAAACTCTTTTGAAACATTTTCATCTGCATTGAATTCAATATGAACACCGTCAAATGAATTATTTACCCACCCATTTATTCTAAAGCTTTGCGCCAGTTGGTATACGTATGGACGAAAACCCACTCCCTGCACCTGCCCGCCAATATGAATATGCCATGTCCTTTTTTTTTTCAAAGCAATTATAGGTTAATGAATACGCAGATTTGAGTTGGTGCTCAACATTTTTAATTCTTCCTGCGCTTCTGCTGTAAGATAAGGGAGCATCAACGACCAAATGTCAGCTATAAAGTCTTCCTCATTCAAATGGTCAAGCCCTTTTATCTGGCGGGCATACATCCAATTATCCATCGTCATCCAAAGCAACCATGCAAGCCGGCTGTACTGCCCTTGTATTATGGGAGACTGAAATGTATTTCTATCTACATTATAGTTAACCATCCATTCTACCTGTTGTAATTGCCAGGCTATATGTTGCTGATGTTTTTCTTTAATGGATGGATAAGCACGCAGCACTTCCAGGGTGTCTAAATAAAAAAACAGGTATTGTTTCTGACAATTAAAAATGTGGTGGAGTTGCGGGTTAATGTCCTCAAATAGGTGTGCCATCCTGAATTCATATAAATTTTTTTCCTGTGCATCCTTCAATTGATCGTATAGTGTCTCCACAATGCAACCCTTATGTTTGAAATGATAAGCTAAATGCCCAACACTAATATCTCCAAAATCAGCAATATTTTGAAGACGTACGTTTACAAAACCATTTTTATTAAAAAGCTTCAATGCCCTGTCAAGTATATATGTTTTTGTATGCTTCACCCTTGCTAATTCACTAAAGCTAAATATAATATAATTTAATACTCACTTTAAAGTTTTCAGACTATGCACAATCGTTTCATTAATCACATTATAGTGTTTGTAAAATTATTTCTTAAGTGGATAGTGGTTTTTTACTTCATTTGCAATAAATAGATCATGTCTACAAATAAAGAAAATAAGTTAACCCATTGGATGGCAGAGAATGGAATAGCATTTTTGCGTATCAGCATTGGAATAATTTTCCTGTGGTTTGGATTTATAAAATACTTTCCGGGGTTAAGCCCGATAGAAGATTTGGCTTTGCGGACAACACGGGTTCTCACTTTCAATTTTTTTTCTGAAGGTGCAATGGCTATTGGTCTTGCTACTCTTGAATGCCTGATAGGTATAGGGTTGATAACCGGTATATTTTTGAGAGCAACCTTATTGCTTCTCTTAATTCAATTAATTGGAGCTATCTCACCTCTTTTTATTTTTGCTTCCGAGGTTTTTAATATTATTCCATTAGTTCCCCGGCTTTCAGGTCAATATATCATCAAGGATATCGTTCTCATCAGTGCGGGGATTTTAATTGGGGGAACAGTGAGGGGCGGTAAAATGATTGCCGATCCTGAAGTTGCTGAAAAAGCCAAAGAAGTTGAAAATGAAAAATTAGAGGAGGAAACAAGAGTTGAAAAGTGATATTAGAAAATGTTTTCTAATTTATTATGTAAGTTTTTGACAACAATGAATTTAACTTTAGAAAAAAAACCATATCTATGGTCACCTCACAACCTACATTGCAAGCAGATGCGTTAGACCAGATCTATGTTTTCTGGCTGGCAGGAATGAGTTGTGATGGTTGTTCTGTTTCTACTGTGGGGGCAACTGCTCCTTCGGCAGAAGCTCTGCTTACGGGCAATATGCCGGGCTTACCCCAAATAATTTTAATGCATCCCGTATTGTCCGTTCCCTCTGGTGAGGAATTCATGGAACCATTCCATCTTGCAATGCAGGGTAAACTAGGGAAACAATTTGTCGTTGTTTATGAAGGCTCAGTTCCTGATGAAAAATTAAATAAAGATAATGGCGGCTACTGGGTTGCACTTGGTAAGCGCATGGTGGATGGCGAAGAACAGCCTTTTCCCACAGCAGATATACTGGCTTTAATGGCGCCACATGCAGCAGCTGTTATCGCCATTGGCACCTGCGCTACCTGGGGTGGTATTCCAGCTGCGGCAGGTAATGTAACGGGTTCTATGGGCTTAATGGATTTCCTTGGGGAAGACTATCGCAGTACTTTAGGTTTGCCTGTGGTAAACATTCCGGGATGTGCTCCGCAAGGGGATAATTTTACTGAAACTGTTGCGGCCGTTTTAATGTTTTTACAGGGTATAGGTCCTTTACCTGAATTTGATAGCCTTGGCAGACCTGCCTGGTTATTTACTGATACAGTACACCAAACATGCACCCGTGGCGGATTTTATGAAGAAGGCACATTCGCCAAAAAATTCGGTGATAAAGAATGTCTTGTTGAAATAGGCTGTTGGGGGCCGGTAGTGCAATGCAATATTAACAAGCGTGGTGCTATCAACCATGTAGGCGGATGTATGAATGTGGGTGCACCTTGTATTGGCTGTACCATGCCGGGGTTCCCTGATAATTTTTCACCGTTTTATACAAAACCGCCGGGTACCATTGTTTCATCTACCACATCCAAAACCACAGGATATTTTATACGCAACCTGAGGCGGTTTTCAATGATGTATGCCAACCGTACTCCCCTATGGAATAAAAATAATCATGTACCATCAGGATGGGGTCATGTGGAAGAATCAAGTACCTTACAGAAGGTAGCACATTATTTTTACAGTAAGATACAATTTCAAAGCAGTGTACGTCCCGGTTCTAAGCCAAGAAGCCAAAGCGCTTCGAAAGCCGCTAAAGATGAAGTAAAACAACAATAATATGAATGACGCCGAATATTATAATCTGTTTTATATCGGGCTTGCAATTGCCGGTGCCATTGTTGTAATTGCTGCTGTGCTGCTCATTTTAATATTGGTGGCGGCAAGAAGAATTTTAAAATTGGCAAATGCAGCATTAGGCATCGTAGTAAATATCAAGCAAAACACTTTAAGCATCTGGGGACTGCAAGATACAAATCACAAAGCCATAGATATATTAACCGAAGCTGATACGATATTATCAAATGCCGGAGCAGTGGCAACGGCATTACACGAAACTGAAAAACAAAATTAATGGAAAACGTAAGTGAAGAAGCGCTCTCCAAAGCCTGGATAATTTCTCTTGTATTGGGTTTGGTAGTAACAATTGTAGTGGCTATACTCCTCATACTTATACGTAATACTGCCCGTAAAATTTTGGCAGGTGTTCATCAGATATGGACAGAAGGAAAACTGGTAGCGAACAATACGATTCAAATACCTATTTATTTAACGGTGACAAACCAGGTGATTTCAAAAATTTATGATACTGCAGTTAAAATTATAGGTGGATCTGCTGCGATTGAGCAGCATGCAAGCGGTTGTCCCGGTTGCCCGGCCTGTGTTTTAGAAAAGAATAAAGCTATGTAATATGTACACGCTGCTAATGATATTCACTGTCTTGCTCGTTTTGCTCTTTGTTGGCGCCTTAATATATTTTGTCGCCGGCATTCACCGTTTGCTGGCAAACATTGGCGGCAATGGGAACAGCTTTCTTGCAAAGCTTCGATTAGGATTGAGAGCCATTGAAACAGAAACCGGTCACCTGCCTGTACAAGTAACTAAATTAAATGAAACATTAACTAACACAGGTGCGGGATTAAAAGTGGTGAATGGACATTTGGAAGGAACGATACAGGCCGCACTAAAACAAAAAAACATATAACATGCCGCAAACCGTATATATATTATGGATCATAGTTTTAGCTGTTGCCCTGATATTATTTCCTTTTATTGTGAGGTTGCTGCACAAAACATGGATTGCTGCAAAACACATTGAACGTTATTTGAGAGAAATGAAAGAAGCTGGTTTAGGCATTGCAGGAAATACAGGACATATTACTGCATTGGACAGTACGATAACTGTGGCAGTGGATATATTGGACAGTGCAGGAAAAATAAATACCAACGCTGAAACTATTAAAACAGTAATGGCCGACAGGTCAGCAAAATTTAATTAGCATGGGAGATTATTTATTCATAGCCACCCTCATTGTTGTTGCACTTGTTGTGCTGGTTTTGGTGATTTACCTTGTTGGTGTAATCATCTATTTATTTCGTGCAGCCGGGCACTTGAAAGAGCTTGCCGGTGGCTTACAACAAATAGAAAACGATACAGCTCCGTTGGCTGGTAAGCTAACAACGATCAATGGTGCTTTGGATACATTGCATGGAGGGTTGTCATCGGTGAATACGCATCTTGGTGCTATTGCAAGGGTGTTGAAATTGTGATTTTTTTCACGCAATGAGGCAAAGGTTTGCCGATAAATTGATTGCGACCCTTCGTCTTCGTTCAGAATAAACTCCACGCTGTTGATATGAAAACCGAAGCTGGTATTAAAATAATAAAAGTTAATAGTACATTTAGAGGGGCTAATAAAAGTGGAGTTATAATTTAACGGTTGCAAAACGATAAACTATGTGTTTTAAAAATCTTCCGATAGAATTTGATGAGCAGGGCAATGCTACGCTGAAAGAAGGTGTTGCCAATCCTTACTCGTACGATGTGGTTGACTTGGGGAAAAATGAGGATAAGCTCAAGGAACTTTTGGGAAAAAATGGATTTTTGAAAAACGTGGATTACGACCCGGTAACACGGATTGCCGGTGCGTTGGCATTTCATAGCGTGGTGGATTTAAAAGAAAAGAAGGTAATATCTAGTAACTCCATGGCCACATTATTTCGGGGCTATGAAATTATTTTGAAAGGTAGAAGTCCGTTGGATGCGGCTTACATCAGCAGCCGTGCATGTGGTGTGTGCGGTGGTGTTCACGCAACAGTTTCGGCGTTGGCTATTGAAATGGCGCTTGACATAAAGCCGCCGCCCCTGGCAATTGTAATGCGTAATATGTTGCTTGCTTTGGAATATTTGTACGACCATCCGTTGCACCTTTTCCTTCTTTCCGGGCCCGATTACTCTGCACAATTGGTGATGGAGACCAATCCTGAAATAGTAGAAAAAGCAATAATAACCAAAACAAAAAACTCTGCAGTTCACGGTTATGAAATGATGATTGACATCATGAAAGATCTCAATCCGCTGACGGGAAAGTTATACATTGAAGCGTTGGAAATGACCCGTGTTGCACGGGAAGCTTATGTGCTTATTGGCGGTAAATATCCCCATCCTCAGTCTGTAATTCCAGGCGGACTATCAGTAACGGTTAATATCACTACACTGAATGAAATATACCAACGCCTCATCAAGTTTTTTGACTATGGACAAAAAGTA
>MWVX01000445.1_pt1 | contig 12918 bp, 14 predicted proteins | sample 1047311 | NCBI WGS metagenome assembly MWVX01 (sample SAMN06349984, study PRJNA376086) | soil metagenome | isolation source: MtG-4 sample Antarctic (ecotone) soil | place: Antarctica | collected 2015-01-13 | reverse complement strand
TAGCTTACAATTTTTCCGGCATCGGCAGCCGTTACTATCTTATCAATGCGCACTACACCCGTTAATGGATGCACTCTTACTTTTACAAAGTGCACTGAATAAGAATAAGCTGAATACTTCTGCATTGCAGGATTAGGAATTGAATTTTCTGTGACGTCTATTGAAGTAAGAGCCGCCCCCTTTATTACATCACCGTACGAAAGCCGCTTCGAATCATCACTTTTTAAGATCACGTCGCCTTTGCTAAAATCAAGGCTTTCCATAGCCACTTCAGTGCCAAACACAGGGGATTTTTTTGCCGCTTCTGCCAGCTTTTTCTTGATTGTAACGCAGGCATTGCTTACTGCCGCGCCTAATGTTGACGTAGTGCTGGAGCCACCTTGCGTAGGACCTGGCGGCAGGGATGAATCTCCCAATTCAAAACGAATTTTATTAGGTGATATTCCCATTGCATCACTTGCGATTTGCACCATAGCCGTCGCAGTACCCGGTCCGCTGTCGCTTACGGCGCTTTGCAACAAAAGCGTTCCATCAGCATAAAGTTTTGCTGCCAGGTTTGCCTGTCCGCGAAAGGCACCAAATAGCCCGGTGCTCATGCCATAACCTACCTGCCAACCACCTTCAGTCATGCTTTTTGGTTCGGGGTTTCGCTTTTTCCAATCTATTTTATCTCTGCCTAACTCATACGCTTCTTTCAAAAATTTAGAGCTGTAAGGCTTGCCGTTTTCAGGATCTGTTTCAGCGTAATTACGTAACCGTAATTCAATCGGGTCTATTTTCAAAGCATACGATAATTCATCGAGGCCGCATTCTAATGGAAAAGAACCGGTGGCTTCGCCGGGCCCACGCATCCAGGTGGGTGTGCTTACATCAAGCTGGTAAATATTATATTTAGTGGTTACGTTTGCACAGGCATATAACTGTAATGTCATCTTCACTAAGCCTTCGTTAAACGCCTCGTAAGTTGAGGTGATAGCGGCCGCTTCGTGCATCATACCCATTAATTTGCCATCACTGTTTGCACCTATTGCAATCTTCTGGATTGCTTCCGGCCTATACCCAACAAGCGTAAACATTTGCGGGCGGGTGAGCACTAGCTTTAATGGCTTACCTGTTTTTTTCGCTCCCATCAGGGCAGCAATTGCATGAGGCCAGGTACGCAATGCTGCGCCAAATCCACCGCCAACATACTGAGCGTTCACCTGCACGTTTTTCTCTTCCAGTTTAAACGCCTGCATTATACTTTGCTGTGTGCTTTTTACTCCCTGCGTTTTTTCCCACACTGTTACTTTATCATCACCATCCCATCGTACCGTAGTAGCATGTAACTCCATTGGGTTATGCACATGGATCGGCATCGTGTAGGTACTTTCTATTTTTACTGGTGCGGCCTTCCATGCATCTTTTTCGCCACGAACATTTTCATTGTAGCGTTGCCCTTCCAACGGCATACCCGTTTTCATGGCATCCACCAAATCAGTATGCGGAGTTTCTTTGTTGTACTGTGCTTTTATCAGTGAAGCTGCATGTGTGGCCCGTTCAAATGTATCGGCTATCACTAAAGCAATGGGTTGCCCGTTAAAACGAATAATGTTATCATTAAAAATTCGCAGCCCTTTGCCACCGGTTTGCCCTTTTGCCGGATTCGTGCCTTCATCGTACCCCGGAATTTTTGGTGCATTCAGGTGCGTTATAACCGCTATTACACCGGGTGCTTTTTCAGCGCCTTTTGTATCAATAGCAGCGATGGTTCCTTTGGTTATGTTGCTGCCGGCAAGCACTCCGTATGTTAATCCGGGCAATTCGTATTCAGCCGCATATTTTGCAGCGCCGGTAACTTTTGCTCTACCGTCTACACGGTCCAGATCAGCAAAAGGAGCGGCGGTATCAAAAAATAATGTATCCATAAAATGGTATTAGATGCCCGTAAGCATTTTTAAAGTATGAACAATTGTATTCGGCGCCAGCGTTAATTTAAAATCATTGTGGCCATAGCTCTTAGCGTCTTTTAAGGCCAAAGTTGCTGCCTGCTGAAAATTAGCAACGGTAGCTTCTTTGCCTTTCAGAAATGTCTCAGCCGTTGTTAGCCGCCATGGTTTATGCGCCACACCACCCATGGCTAAACGGGCTTGCTGAATTGTTTTTCCCTTCATATCCAAAGCAGCAGCAACAGATACTAAGGCGAATGCATACGAGGCCCTGTCGCGGATCTTTTGGTACAAACTATTCTTTGCAAATGCTTTATTAACCGGCACTTCTATGGCGGTAATCATCTCTCCCTTTTGAAGGTTGTTATCCTTTGCGGGAGTGTCGCCCGGCAGGCGATGAAAATCTAAGAAAGGAATGCGGCGTTCGCCTTTTGCACCAGTGACTATTACAGTGGCATCTAATGCGGCCAGCGCAATGCACATATCTGATGGATTCACGGCAATGCACTTATCGGATGCACCAAATATGGCATGCATGCGATTGTATCCTTTTAAAGCACTACATCCTGTACCGGGTTGGCGTTTATTGCAGGGCATTGCCGTATCGTAAAAATAAGGGCAACGGGTACGCTGCATGGCATTACCACCCACGGTAGCCATGTTTCGTATTTGCGCAGAGGCGCCTGCATTCAATGCCTGTGATAATAGGGGCAAAGCCTTCTTGATTGTTTCACTCTCAGCCACTTCACTATTCAACGCTAATGCGCCAATGCGGATAACGCCGCTTATTTCTTTAATTTCTTTTAAAGGAAGACGGCTTACATCCACCAACTTCTGCGGATTCATTACACCCCGCTTCATTAAATCAATAAGGTTGGTACCGCCGGCAATCAATTGGGCAGAGGCATCTTTATTTATGGAAGCTACTGCGGCGCCAATGGTAACAGGCCGTGCATAATCAAATGGAATCATCTTACACCTCCTTTTTTTACTACATCTTTAATAGCATCTACAATATTGGGATAGGCTCCGCAACGGCAGATATTTCCACTCATGTATTCCCGTATATCAGCATCATTCTTTGCATGGCCTTCGCGTATGCAAGCCACCGCCGACATAATTTGCCCGGGTGTGCAATAGCCGCATTGAAAGCCATCTTGCTCAATAAACGCTTCCTGCATCGGGTGCAGGTCATCACCATTCTGTAAGCCTTCGATGGTTGTTATTTTTTTACCATCCTGCATCACAGCTAAACTCAAACAACTTAAAACCCGTTGGCCATCTACATGTACGGTGCAGGCGCCACACTGGCCGTAGTCGCAACCTTTTTTTGAACCGGTAAGATGAAGTTGTTCACGAAGTAAATCAAGCAGCGTAACTCTTGGCTCTACCGATAATGAGTAAGGCTTGCCATTCACTTCTATTTGCAGGGGAAGCTTTTCAAAGTATTCCGCACCTTTTTCATCCAGCTTATTTTCAGCCGCTTTTACAAGGGCCGGTGGCGCTAATGTTATCGCCGCTGCAGCCGTTGTTCGTTTTAAAAAGGAGCGCCGTGAATGTGCTGCACGCAGAACATCATCTTCGTGTTCGTTGGTCATTGGTAAAGGGTTTTAAGAAAAAGGAAGTTAGGTATTAAATCCGTTGATACAGAATGGGGCCAGCAATAAATTTTTGCAGAAATTTTTTTGTAAAAACAGTATCAATTTTTCAAAACGAATACTTTCACTTATCATCAAAGTATGATGACCGAAACTAAATAAAAAGCCCGCTGCATAGCGGGGTTAGTTAAAAAGGTTAGTGGTTGCTACCATCTCCTGTCGGCCCTTGAATAGGAACTGTTGTTGTACTGGTTACGGCTGTCCTGAAAGCGGTCTTTCATTGCTTTCACTTGCCGCCGGCGTTGCTGCTCCAACTGGCGGATTTGGTAATTTTTCTCTGATGAAAGCATCTGGCGGGCCTCTTGCACATCGCGAATTTTGTAATCAAACTCCAGATTGATTCGTTGAATTTCATAGTCCCTTTCTTTAGCGCTGAAAATGTAGCCATTGTAACGGGAAGAACCGTTGTTAAAAAAACTGCGGTTGTTATCGCCGCCAAGAATAACATCACGGATGCTACCTCGGTTTGGATACGAATTTGAGTTTTTTGCGAATGCTCTGGTTGCAGCAATAAAAGCGAAAGATAAAGGAAGGATGCTTTTCATAGTGTTTGTTTGACTTGTTAGGATTTAAGATGTGAAGCGGCCTCTGTTGTTTATTGAGCCTGCGTGGATTAAGGTGAATAGTTTTTAGAGGCGGCAATCTTATTTTCATCTGGAATATGATAGCAACAAAGGGATAAGTCTCCATTAAAATTATTTACGGGGCAATTACTTCTTATCCGTAAGCATCGGAGATTTCACAGTTGAGGAATGGTTCATAAAAAATCCCCTCTGCTTTTGGCAGAAGGGATACTACTTTATAAGGCGTTGAACAAATTTTAGTTTTTTGGTTCATCGGACTGTTGGACGCCTTAGCTTTTCAAATAGGGTTGGATAGTTAGTTTTTCAAGTTAGGATAACGGACCCCAAACGGGATGAATAGCTTTACTTAGGATTTGGATTAGGTCTTTCAAAAAAAATAGAAGTTGACTGATACTGGATTTTGGTTGGTTTTTCTTTTGGATACTTAGACTTTAAAAAAACTTACTGGACGGTTGGTTTTCAGGACTTGGATGGATTGATATGTGCTATCAATCAACTTCTGCAACAAAAGTATAGCGGCAGGGGCTGCTGCGCAAGAGAGAAACTGCCCTTTCTGCGCTGCCTTAGTTTTACGGATGAGGCTCGTAGATTAACGATAGTGAGGTGGAAGTGTTACGTGTGAGTGTTTAAAAACATACGGCAGGGGCTAAAAACAAAAAGGCTGCATAGAAATGCTGCCTCGTTTAAAATCCAATATCCTATGAAAAACCAAGACGAAAGTAACGGCCAAAAGGTTAAGGTGCAAGCTGTAACTATCAAACAAGACAAAATGTGGAAAAGATTAACATCTACGGGTTTTCACTTACCCCCCCGCTATTAAGTAAGTCAGTGACTGAAATTTTCGATGGTACATTTTTTTAAGGTGGTTCTCACTCAAATTAACTACACAATGAACACCACCAGTAAACACTTAGAGGAAGTAACTGCCTTTATACGGGAACACCGAAGTAACGAAGCAGATTTTGAAAAGCTTTATACAAGGCTAACAGAAGAAAGCGAGATGCCAGGTTCTGATGATGCTTATAAGAACAACCTTCTTGAAGTAAAAGAGAAAGCAGCAGAAGAATATCGTAAGGCAAAAGAGAGCAATGGCACCGCATGGCCGGAGTTTGAAAAATTTGTCACCGGTTTTGAAAAAGCTGTGCTGCAAGCGATCCATTCATAAAAGCAGGGCCGATAAATCTATCCTTACTTTTCAGCGTCGCTACTTTACCCATATTATAATCAACACATCACCATTCAAAAATTCATAACACATGAACTATCGTTCCTTCAAACATTATAAAGTGGCCGAAGTAGGGTTAGGCACCTGGCAATTGGGCAGCGCCGATTGGGGAACCCTGGATGATGAACAAGCCCTGGATATTTTGACACAGTATATAAAAGCAGGCGGCAATTTTATTGATACTGCGGATGTGTATGGTGCGGGCATGAGCGAAAAACTAATTGGCCGGTTTTTAAAATCAAATACCACCCCAGTATATGTAGCGTCTAAACTGGGAAGAAGGCAGGATGCACCCAATGGATGGAACCAAAACTTTACTTACGATTTTATGCGCCGGCAGGTGGAAGACTCTTTAAAAAACCTTGGCGTTTCAAGACTATTTTTAGAACAACTGCATTGCATACCAACAGAGGAATTGCGTAAGGGTGAAGTGTTCAACCATTTAAGAAGGTTACAGAACGAGGGGCTGATTGAACACTGGGGCGTTAGTGTAGAAACAACGGAAGAAGCCTTGCTTTGTCTAGAGCAGGACGGGCTGGCGTCTTTACAAATTATATTCAATTTATTTCGCCAGCATGTGGCCGATGAAGTATTTGCGAAAGGGGCCCAAAAAGAAGTTGCCATTATTGCAAGAGTGCCGCTGGCCAGTGGCTTGCTAACGGGTAAGTTTACAGCCCAAACAAAGTTTAAAGAAAATGATCACCGGGCCTACAATGCAGCCGGTGAAGCTTTTAACGCAGGAGAAACTTTTTCGGGTGTTGAGTTTCACCAGGGAGTACAATTAGCTGATAAGATAAAAAAACTTTTACCTGATGACCGCACAGCACAATGGGCCTTGCGATGGATACTTGATTTCCCGGAAGTAACTAGCGTAATCCCCGGCGCTTCTAAACCGGCACAAGTAGAAAGTAATGTAAAAGCCCCGGCCCTACCGCCACTTTCTGCAGAAGCGCATGAGCAATTAAGAGCCTTGTACGATGCAGAAATTAAACCTGGAATAAGAGGGCATTATTAAATTGGAACAACACCGTTGAAGATGAATGATTAAACAAACAGCATCAATAAAAACAGCGCCTATTTGTTTTTATACAACCTGATTTGTTTGACGAAATGCGTTTTTTTGATGCCTCGGCTGTAAGATTTATTATCTTCCCCACCAAAACATAAACGCTTATAAAAAAAACGATAGTGATCTTATTCCTGGTGACAGGCGCCCTTTTTCAATTTTGTTCTTCTACCAAAAAAGCGCAGGCTAGTGTACCTATGGTTACCTACACGGCAAATGTGCAACCTCTTATTGAAATGCATTGCTCCCCTTGTCATATTCCCCCAAAAGGAAATAAGGAAGCATTGAACAACTTTGAAACCGCAAAAGCTAACATAGATGAATCAATTGTACGCATTAATAAAAAACCGGACGAAAAAGGATTCATGCCTTTTAAGCATCCAAAACTTTCCGATTCAACTGTAAATGTTTTTGTTCAGTGGAAAGCTGATGGTTTGCTGGAGAAATAAACAATTGCATCAAACTATAAAAAGAGGAAAGCTGATAATCGCTTTTGTTTTTTTGTAAAAATTTTTTTTCTATCTCCATGTATAATAGGTGTCCATAACTATACGGGCTTTACTGCCGATAGCTCAATTTCCATTTTAATATCAGATCGCTTATACACTCCTTCTTCAATCGGCACCTCTATAAATCCAAGTTTCCGGTACATGGTTATTGCCGGCACCAGCCCGGTCTGCGAATAAAGTATCACCTTCCTTGCCCCAAAACTTTTTGCTCTATCAAATGCCGCATAGCTCAATGCTTTTGCAATGCCTTTTCTTCTGAAAGCATCATCTACCGCCATCTTGGTAAACTCATATACTTCATCACTTACCTTCCTCAGGGCTACAGTTCCTGCAATCTCGCCATCGTACGCCGCCATTAGTACCGCACCACCTTTATCTAATATTGCCTCTTCGGGATGTTGCAGAACATAGATATCAATTTTTTCGAGCCAAAAATGTTTCTCAATCCATGCCCTGTTGAAATTTTCAAAATAAAGTTGGTGTTGCGGCCTGTAGTCAATTATCTCTATCTTATCCATGCTGTTGTTTTTTAAATTCCCTGTTCACCAGGTACACTCCACCAAGGTAATCGCGGTTCCAGTCAATACATTCATACTCATTTGCTCTTTTAAATAAGCCATCTTAAAAAAATAACCACGATAGGATTGACATACGCATAAATAGAAACCTGTGTGAGTTGCAGTTTACTCATGGCATACAAATACGCCGAATAGGTCAGCAACGAACCGATCACGATCAGTAACAAACTCCAAAGTGCAATTGTATTCGATTCCATCAAATTTACATTTGGGAATCGCATTGCCTTGCATGCTTGTAATTAACTGTAAAATAAAACACACCCGGTTTAATAATGCAGATTGGGTTTTTCTTAATTCTACTTTCGCCAAAAAAATGCCCAGCCCTTGTTGCGCATTTTTTGCATTCCATTTTTTCAGCGGAACATCGCCACTGTTTCTCTTTTAAAACAGCATCCCACAATTCCAAAATCTTTACAGCAATTCTTTTTAAATTGGTGGTATGCTCACACTCAACTTTTCTCCCTTTCCTACGCTTACAACGGAGCGATTGCTTTTAAGAGTAATGACCACTGCCGACGCACCCCTAGTAATGCGATTGCGATCGAATAAAGAGGTGATGAAATACATCAATCGTCCACTCACCTTGACGGTGGAAGATGCGGAAAAGTGGATCGGTGTTATCATAGAGTCTTTGCAAAAAAACGAGGGAATCACCTGGAGTATTTGTTTAAAAGAGGCGCCTCTTGAACTTGTCGGCAGCATTGGCCTCTGGCGAATAGAAAAAGAAAATCACAGGGCCGAAATTGGTTATATGCTGGAGCCTTTCTTACAAGGCAAAGGTATTATGTATGAAGCTTTGCAAAAGGTGGTAGACTATGGTTTCCGGGAAATGAAAGTTCATTCCATTGAAGGGCATATTGATCCACGAAACATTGCTTCTGGTAAGCTTCTCGAAAAAGGAGGCTTTGTACGGGAGGCTTATTTTAAAGAAAACTATTACCTCGGCGGCGCTTTTGCCGATACCGCAGTGTATTCTCTTCTTACTTCTTACAGCGATTCAACGAACACAGATGAAGTGCAGGAAAGGGGTGCGGTTTTACGTAGCATTTAACTGCATACCATTGCCAGTGCCATGCTCTCTCCCCTACGTTTATAAGCAAAGGACACATAATTCTGCAGCGGAGACAGAGCAGAACAGGGAAAAAAATTAATCCCTCTTAACCTTGCAAACTTATTCGTTGCCCTGTTGCAGCCGCTTTGTAAATGGCTTCCACAATTCGTATGTCACGGAGGCCTTCTTCGCCGGGTACCAACATAGGCTTGCCTTGAGTAATCGCCTGTGCATCATCATCCATTTGTTTCGCCTGCTGCCATGGCACGACATAGTCGTGATATATTTCACCCAGCGGACTTTTAGCTCTTACACCGGCATAGGACTGGTAAGGAGCTACCTTCAATTCGCCTTTTTCAAATACAACAACCAGGTGGTTAATGTTTTCTCCGAAGCTTGTTTTGATAGTTGCCAATACACCGCCAGGAAATTCGAGCACGGCCTCAGTAGTTTCATCTAACCCGTTCTTATATACCTCTGGCCTGGTGGTTGATGTTTTTGCGCTAACAACAGCAACCGGTTCGGCACCTGCGCCAAACCTTGCACCCTGTATGGCATATACACCCATGTCGTATAACGCTCCACCACCCAATTCCTTTTTTTGTTTCCAATGGTTGGTGCGGCTATCATAGTAGCCGGCAGCGCAACTCACCTTTTGCACGTCGCCTAATTGTTTCTCGCTTATAATGCGGCGGTAGGCCTGTGTGGTAGGTTCGTGTTGAAGGCGGTATCCAATAGCAAGCGATTTTTTGGCTTTGCTGCAGGCATCAATCATTTCGCGGCATTCTTTCTCTGTAATCGCCATTGGCTTTTCGCACCAAACATGCTTGCCCGCAGCCGCTGCCCTTATTACGTATTCATGATGCATAGAAGGTGGCAGCACTACGTACACAACATCTATGTCAGGATTGTTAGCAACCTGGTCGAAGGTGCTGTAGTTGTAGATATTCTTATCGGGAATGTTGTATTGTTTCTTCCAAACTTCAGCTTTGGAAGGCGAGCCGGTTACGATGCCTGCGAGGTAGCAATGTTTGGTTTGCAAAAGTGCAGGCGCCAGCAGGTCGGTACTGTAATAGCCCAGTCCTACGAGTGCTACACCAAGGCCACGCTTTTTCGGGCGGCAGACAGAAAGCAAACTGGCAGGCGAAAGAAACAGTCCGGCACCACTAAGCGAAAGCGTTTTTACAACTTCTCTTCGGGAAACAGGTGTACGCATGGTTTTTTTTTATGATGAAGGTTTACACAATTTAAGACTTGCTTCGCAAGAATAGATAGTTTGAGTTTATTCTATATCTCCCAGGTCCGCTAACCACTCAAAACTAGACCCATTCCATGTTTTTTAACGTTAAAACATTGCAGGGGCAGGACGGATTTTTGCGCCGCTCCTGTTACTTTAGCCCAATGAGAAAGCTTTGGCTTCTGCTACTCGTACTCACTGCACAACCGCGTATGGGCAGCAAGCCTTTGATGTAAAAGGCATCATTGCCCAGGCGGTGGTAATAGAATGGCGGAAAGTTTTGAAAAGTCGTTTTTATTTTTTGCATCCGCGGATGGATATCTATTGGGCGGCATAGGCGCTGCGTTCGCCTTTGGCGTGATCGCACACTTGTACTACTTCAATTCTATTCAACAATCGGTGGTTGATTGTGTTCTTAAATTTATGATGGGTGCAAAACCTTATGCTAAAAGGCTTCGACTTTGTCAGTCTGAGCTTGCCGAAGACTCAGCCTGACAGAACCTCTACGCTCTAAAACTTTAAGAATGATTGTCACCCTGAGCTTGTCGAAGGGTCATTTTAAGGCATCATACATTTAAGAACACAACCCATGGTTAACTGATGCGATGCTTTTATCACTTATCAATTATTTTTTTCCCGAACGGCGCCAACGATATTTCTACCAGCTTAAAATGCTGCCGGGCAAAAGGAATTCCAATGATGGTAATAAAGAGAAGGGCTCCAAAAACAACATGGGTCAGCGCCACCCATATCCCACCAAAAATGATCCAGATGATATTGAGCAACACCGTTGAACAACCACTGCTTGAAGAAGTGCTGACGGCCTCCCTGCCAAAGGGCCACAGTACAAAAAAGGCCAGCTTAAAACACTGCAGCCCAAAGGGAATGCCCACAATAGTGAGGCATAATGCAAAGCCACCAACCATATAACCAATGGCGGAAATAAGCCCGCCAAAGATTAGCCATATAAGATTGCCTATGGTGTTCATTTCTTTTGTGTAGAACTAAGGTGATCAATTTCATCGCCGATAAGAAAGACCAGTTCTTTGGGTACCCATTCGTTATCGCTTACCCAGTTATCTTCGTCTTTATAGATGCGATAGTTTTCCGATCCTTTTCGCGACACCATCAATACATCATAACGGCCGGTAAAGCTTCCCTCCCAGTTGATTGTTTCAGCTACCGCCAGTTTGTAAAAAACATCTTCCAGTTGAAACGTAGCTGTAAATAAAAGATAATCTCTTTCATCGTCCTCGCCTTCCAGTTATTGAATAGCCATGATTGAAGATAGTGTACCTCGTTAAATGTTAGTGGTTGGCAGTTTGTTGTTGATAGTTGTCGTGCTAAGGTCAAATGTATTTCTCATTTGCATAATGCCACATTTGCGTACTGCCTCATTCCTTCCCATCACTAATAAGTTTATACGCATCCGCGGCATCTACTTGCCCGAGTGGATTAAATATCTTTCCCGCCTGCTCATTATAATTTTTAAAGAAAGCCTCTAACTGGTCAATGATGTCTTTTGGAAGATCAGCAATGGAGTTCACGTCTTTGAATAACTGCGATACTTCGGGCACGGCCAGGAACCGGTCGTTGCGTACAGTTTTGCCATCTCTTTCTGTTTGGTTAGCGGTGATGGCGCCAATAATGCGACAGTCCATACAGCATCCGGTAAAGCTTTTTACTTCCGAGATAATGATGATGTCCAGCGGGTCGCCATCGCCGCCTTTGGTGCCGGGTATAAAGCCAAAGTCAAAGGGAAAAACAAGACCGGCAGGCAATATTTTATTGAGCTTAAAAAGGCGAAGGTCTTCGTCCCAATCGTATTTCTGAGAACTGCCTTTGGGCGTTTCAACAATGGCGATGATGGGTTGCATTAAAGTGTTTAGGAGTAGGGTTTGCAAAAATAAAGCCTGTGGATTCAAGCTATTTGTAACGCACCTTACCCCATAAATTTTTGCAGAGAGTTTTTATGTACTAAGCTGAAGTGCTGCCATGAAGCTTTCGTTGCGTCGCACTCTTGTACATTCTGTAATTCAACCGAGCAAAACATTTCCGCTTCTGAAGTCCAATTAAACAATGTTGGCGAGGACGCCAACCTTAGCAGCAGTCGGAAAAAGTGCTGAAAAGAATTGTTTCATGCAAGCCTACGAAAAATAATCTTATTTGTAGCTAAAGCAGGTACGTTTCAGTAAATGTCAATTGAAATATTTCATCGCCTCACCACCAATCCATTTACCCATGTGCACAGGAACAGCATTGCCAATTAGCTTATATGAACTTCTCTTATTTTCAAAATGAAAATCATCAGGAAAGCCTTGAAGCCTAGCATACTCACGAATAGAAAATGGACGCAAACCGTATTTTGATTTAGCATCTTTCACAAGGCGGGTTCCTAAATCTTTTGCATAATGAGCTACACAAGTTGGTGCTATTGCTGATGGCTGTTCGGGGTCTATAACAATTGGCTTATCTCGATATTTCCCATTGATTCTGCTAAGCACATATTCAGGCATATCAACTATAGGGTCGCTTTCTAAAATAATTTTAAGTGTTGGGCGGTTATTGATTTGCGCAGGAGATGAAACTAGGAAAGGCTTTCTTGTACCAATAAGAATGAGTCGCTTCCTTCTTTGTGGCAACCAATTAGCTGCATCGACAGGACAAAAAACATTCACGTAATAATCAGGCAGCTTCGTCATTGCTTCCATCACTACCTTAAACTTTTTCATTCCCGGAACATTTTCTACGATATACATTTCAGGTCTTTCAATTGCAATATGCCTGAAGAAATGAAGGAATAGATCGTCACCCGTGCGAGTGCCGTGTATGTCGGCTATGGGAGAATATTTTGTACAAGGATAGGTTCCAATAATAATGTCAGTAGCAGGTTGTTCTAATACGGTTTTGTCTTTTATGTCAACATTTAAAATTGCGTGAGAGAAGTAATGACTATTCCTTTTCATGCAACCTGTAGCTTCCGAATCAAGGTCAAGCGATTGAATCACATTCACCCCAGCCTGCATTATTCCGAGTTCCATGCCACCACAGCCTGAAAAATATCCTTTAGCAGTTGGTCTAT
>MWVX01000444.1_pt1 | contig 12918 bp, 11 predicted proteins | sample 1047311 | NCBI WGS metagenome assembly MWVX01 (sample SAMN06349984, study PRJNA376086) | soil metagenome | isolation source: MtG-4 sample Antarctic (ecotone) soil | place: Antarctica | collected 2015-01-13 | reverse complement strand
AGCAAGAATCGTCCACGTAATATTTTTATCAGCCTGTGAAACAAACGGGCCTCCATCTACAACAAAAAGATTTTTACATTCGTGCGCCTGGCACCATTTGTTTAGCGCCGAACGTTTAGGATCATTACCCATCCGGACAGTACCTGCTTCGTGAATAATTTTCCCCGGATCTTCTAATCCATAATCATTTTCCGCATTACTATCATCACCCCAGGTAATAATTGCGCCCATGCCATGCATTATTTCCTTAAATGTTTCTTTCATATGCCTGGCCTGCTTTACTTCATGATCAGTCCATTTTACATTAAAGCGTAAAACAGGGATCCCATATTTATCAACCACCTTTGGATCTATCTCGCAATAATTGCTTTCCAATGCAAGCGCCTCTCCCCGACCTGCCATCCCAACGCCGGCGCCATAAAAATAACGGTAATCCTCTTTCAAAGATTTGCCGTAACCTCCTGCTTCTTTTTGAACACCGTTCACCTTGTATTTGCCATTTGAATTTTCAATACCTGAGCCAAAACCATATGAGGGCTGGCTCATGCCGCCCCAATATTCTATATGATAGCCTCTTGCAAAATCAAGCTTTTTATTGTCAAGCCACCACGGAGAATAAATGTGCATTCCGCCAACGCCATCTTCATTGTAACGCTTGCGATCAAATAACTGTGGCAACACACCACCCATAGATGCACCGGTTGAATCATGAAGATATTTTCCTACAACGTTACTGGTATTGGAAAGCCCATTTGGATGCCGCTGGGATTTTGAGTTAAGCAACAAGCGGGAAGATTCGCAGGCACTTGCGGCAACAATTACTGTGCGGCCTGTTACCTGGTATTCCTGCATATCTTCTTTGTTCACATACGACACACCGGTTGCAAGGCCTTCTTTGTTAGTGAGCACTTCACGCACCATAGCATTAGGTAATACATCAATATTGCCGGTTGCAATAGCGGGATTTATCAAAACAGAGGAAGAAGAAAAATCAGCATATACCGTACAACCCCTGTTGCACTGCGCACAAAAAAAACAGGAACCCCTTTCATCATTAATTTTTTTTGTGAGAATAGACAAACGGGATGGAATAACATTAACACCGGCAGCCATAGCAGATTTTTTTATCATTAACTCATGCAACCGCGGCTTGGGAGGAGGGAGAAAAAATCCATCAGGGTCATTCTCTAAACCTTCATTTGTTCCGAACACACCAATCAGTTTATCAACCCGATCGTAATATGGTTTTATATCTTCATAGCCAATTGGCCAGTCATCACCCAAACCATCTATGCTTTTTCGTTTAAAATCTTTAGGGCCAAACCGCAGGGAAATTCGTCCCCAATGATTGGTACGGCCACCAAGCATGCGGGAACGCCACCAGTCCCATTTAGTTCCCTCTGTGTGGGTGTAGGGTTCCCCATCAATTTCCCATCCCCAGTAGCTGGCATCAAAATCGCCAAAGGGACGAAACTTAGTGCTGGCTCCCCGTCGCGGAGACTCCCACGGATTTTTAAGCTGGGTAACATTTATTCTCGGATCATACATTGGCCCCGCCTCAAGCAAACACACTTTTAAACCGGCTTTTGATAATGTATAAGCAGCCATGCCCCCGCCGGCGCCGGAACCTACAATAACCGCATCATATTGTTTGGAATTTTTTTTAATCTGCAGATCGCCCATATTTACATTTTTGGATTGTTAGATTATATCATGCATAAATGTAAATGATAAATCTTTTTTATCAATAATTTTTCTTTTCTTCAATAATTTTTTTTAGGAGTATATCTTCATCTTATAAATTGTTATTATGCATTATTTAAAACTTTTTTTTAATGTCATTGCGTATACATTTTTCTGTTTTCCTGTAGCTGCACAAAGCGATGGAACCTTCGCAGAAAAATTAGGGTTCCCAAAAGGCGCAAAAGTAGTTATACTGCATGTGGACGATGTAGGTATGTCGTACGATTCAGATAAAGGTACTATTGAGGCGATAGATAATGGAGTTGCCAATTCGTGCAGCATTATGATGCCATGTTCCTGGGTTCCACATTTTTTTCAGTATTTAAAAACACATCCAGATACAGATGCAGGTTTGCACCTGACCTTAACATCAGAGTGGAAAAATTATCGTTGGGGGCCATTAACGGGTAAGCCTGCGGTACCCGGATTGGTTGATAAAGAAGGCGCCTTATGGCCTTCGGTTGAGGAGGTAGTAAAAAATGCTTCGGCTGATGAAGTTGAAAAAGAGATAAGGGCACAAATTGAAAGAGCCAGAACAATGGGATGGGAGCCAACTCATCTTGATTCGCACATGGGAACACTGTTTGCTTCACCGGCATTTATTGAACGTTATGTAAAAGTGGGGATTGAAAATAAAATACCGGTTATGTTTCCCTCAGGTCATGCCACACTTATAAAACAGCAAACAAATTTCAGCGAAGAAAGAATGCAGCAGATGCGCATGATAGGAAAAATGCTTTGGGATGCAGGATTGCCTGTACTGGATGATCTCTATAATGAAAGTTATGGATGGAATCTACCGAAGGAAGTAACCAATACAGACGAAAACCTGAGAACATTTAAAACAAAGAAATACATGAATGCATTAGATTCAATTAAGCCAGGCATTACCATGGTCATTATGCATTGCACCGTGCCTACTGAAGTTTTTTCTCATATTTCCGATTCAGGGCCCACTCGTAAAGGCGACTTGTTGGCCATGACGGATCCTCAACTAAAAAAATTTATTGAAAAAAGGGGTATCATACTAACTACATGGAGGGAGCTAAAACAAAGGAGAGAGAGGTTGAAATAAAGGGTTTATCGGTAAAATTATTTTTAAGCTAAGGCAAATAATGAAATTTCCCTGGTCAGATACTTATTTAATTCGAATAATCAGTTAGTGCGAATAGCCCCTAAATCCCCTAAAGGGGACTTTGCTGCAGTCTCATCTCGATAATATATTCTACTTTCAATTTTTAAAATTTAATAAGCATCGTCTATAGCAATAAACATGCAGTATGGTGCATCAAAACAATTTTTCAATATGCTGAAGTATTACGAAAAAACCTCACTGAGGAAGAGAAAATTGTTGAAGGCTTTGCAAAAATAAACTTGGTGTAAAAATAAGAAGACAACACCCGATATATAAGTACATAGCCGATTATTATTGGGAATATGATTAACAGAGACATTACTTTGAATGAGTTTGGAATTCAAATAATCAGGTTCACCAATACCAGGTGATAAATAACATTGATCAAATAATGGAAGAAATAAAAAAAATGATAATAGTTCGACAAACATAGAAGAATTGAAACAATAAGTTGAACAGCCGATTAAATATTTGAAGTGGCGTAAGTCCCCTTTAGGGGATTTAGGGCAGAACTGATTTTAACCTATACAGCGCAATGTTCATGATAGTTAACTAATTGTATTGGGGCACTTTCAAAATTATAACCTGCATATTGCTGAACTATTTCGTCAAGCACATATTCAATTTCTTCAACTTCTTTTAAAGTAACTAATTTGCTCCGGTATTCTTTAATGTTCGGCATGCCTTTAAGATAATTGCTATAATGCCTGCGCATTTCATTAATACCTACCACCGGTCCTTTCCATTCATACGATTTAGTGAGGTGTTTTTTACAAACGGCCACCCTTTCTTTAATAGTTGGCGGAGGCAGCAATTCTCCAGTTGAAAAATAATATTTTATTTCATTAAATATCCATGGATAACCAATAGCAGCACGGCCAATCATTATTCCATCTACACCATATTTATTTTTATATTCCAATGCTTTTTGCGGAGAATCAATATCTCCATTACCAAATATGGGAATAGTGATCCTTGGATTTTCTTTCACTTTACCAATCAATTCCCAATCGGCATCACCTTTATACATTTGGGTGCGGGTGCGTCCATGTATGGCAAGGGCTTTAATACCTATATCCTGTAAGCGTTCTGCAACTTCTTCAATATTTTTAGTGTTATCGTCCCAACCTAATCTTGTTTTAACCGTTACAGGTAAACTTGTACTTTTTATAACGGCATCAGTTAAACGTACCATCAGTTTTATATCTTTTAAAACTCCGGCACCGGCACCTTTGCATGCTACTTTTTTTACAGGGCATCCGAAATTTATATCCAACAGATCGGGATTAGTGGCATCAACAATTTTTGCGGCTAATGAAAGACTGTCTTCGTCGCCACCAAAAATTTGTATGCCAACAGGTTTTTCATAATCGAATATGTCAAGTTTTTTCCTGCTTTTTATAGCATCTCTTATCAGGCCTTCGCTGCTGATAAATTCTGTGTACATAAGGTCAGCGCCATTATCTTTACAAACTGATCTAAACGGAGGATCGCTTACATCTTCCATTGGCGCTAATAACAGCGGGAAGTCAGGCAAGAGTATATGGCCTATCGAAATCATCGTTCTTTTATTTTAAAATGTCATTAGTCATTTAGTCTATAATCAATCAGGTAAATAGTAAATAAAAATGGCTGTAAATTTACGCACTTATAGTTTAACGATATGATGATTGATAAGAATACTAAGAATATAAATTATCCCTCTCAGTTAGCAATATTGCTGGGTCTTACTGCCGGTGGACTGATAGTTTCTGTAATAATTGGTACAATAATTTGGCTAATGATGGTGGGTGGAACTCCTCCTTCTAAAGCAGAGGAAATGCTACAGCCTAAGTATTATAATGTAAATATGATTTTGCAGGGTGTTTCTACTTTGTTTCTTTTTTTTATACCGGCGTACTTTTTTGCGGTAATATGTTACAGGAAGCCTTATAGATTTTTAGGATTCAATGTTCATATAAACTACAAGCAAATTCTTTTAGTTATTGGCATATTGATGCTGACTTTTCCAATATCAGGCGCATTAGCAGAAATAAATAAAATATTACCTATCCCTCAGAGCTGGGAGCTAAAATTTAAAGCAATGGAACTGGCCAGGGAAGCGCAGGAGGCTGCTTTAATAAATATTAACTCCTTGCCTAAATATATTATTTCATTATTCATGATTGCTTTACTGCCAGCTATTTTTGAAGAAGTATTTTTTAGAGCCGCGATGCAAAATTTTTTTACACGTTGGTTTAAAGGGCCGTGGCCTGCTATAATTTTAACCAGTATTATTTTTAGCCTTATCCATCTTTCTTTTTATGGGTTTATAGTTCGTTTTGGGCTTGGCGTTATTTTAGGATTTATTTTTTATTATAGCGGCAATTTATGGTTACCTATACTATTTCATTTTCTATTTAATGGTATCCAGGTAACCGCACTATATTTTATGAACCTCTCAGGTAAAAAAGAAATAAAAGATCTGGAAACAAACTTTCCTCTATGGGCAGGCGTTATCTCTTTAGTTATATTGATCTATTTATTTAAAATGTATAAACAAACTTCAATCCTTGAACAGGCAAAATATGTAGAAGAAGAAACTCCTGAAGATGATTTTTACAATTGGTCTGCAAATCAACCTTAATTTTTAATGGCTTTTAATTTTGCAACTTTTAAAACCAGGGCATTAACTGCAATTGTATTTGTTATAGTGATGCTTGCTGGCTTGTTGTGGAATGCATGGAGCTTTATCATTCTGTTTACTATTATTCATTTTGGCTGCTGGTACGAATTTATAAAATTGATGATGAAAATAAAACCTGTTAGGTATGGATATTTTTTGCCTACAGGCTTGCTTTATATTACTTTACCATTATTGCTTATGATTGATTTGCGTTTGTCTTTTTTTAGAAAAGATGCCATGCCTGCAGATTTTTTGCTGGTTATTCCCTGCGGAATAATTTTTTCAATATGGATAAATGATACTATGGCATATATAGTCGGTTCATTAATTGGCAAAAACCCACTGTCAATAATATCGCCTAAAAAAACATGGGAAGGAACTATTGGTGGAATTATTCTTTGTATTACAACTATTGCTGCAATAGCCTGGAAGAGTAATTTTTTTACTATTAAAGATTGGATAATGATTGCTGCAATATGCGCTGTTTTCGGCACACTGGGAGATTTACTGCAAAGCAAGCTTAAACGAATGGCAAATGTAAAAGATAGTGGTAGCCTGATGCCCGGGCATGGTGGCTTTTTAGATAGGTTTGATTCTCTGTTATTATCCACCCCGTTTGTATGGTTATATGTTTATTCTTTTATGTGATATTTTAATAAATTTATTCATCCGCCTCTCCAGCCTCTTGTATATATTTGCGGTTCAATTTTACTGAATGAACATTCATAAAGAAGGATATAGATCTATAGCTTTAAGTGTATTGATCTTTGGTGCTATCAATATAATTTCCTTTTATTTTTTTAGTGCCTCTATGCCGGTTTTAGGATGGATAATGTTTATTGTAACGCTTACAGTATTATTATTTATTATTTCTTTTTTCAGGTCTCCCAAAAGAAATTATACCATTAGTGAACAACAGGTAATTTGCCCTGCAGATGGAAAAGTAGTTGTTATTGAAGAAGTTTTTGATACGGAATATTTTAAGGATAAACGTTTACAGGTTTCTATATTTATGAGCCCCGCTAATGTGCACATCAATCGTATACCCGTTAGCGGCGAAGTATTATACAGCCAATATCATAAAGGAAAGTATTTAGTAGCATGGAACCCCAAGTCTTCTACTGAAAATGAACGGCATTCTGTTGTGATCAACAATAATGATGTCTCAATTCTTGTTAAACAGATAGCCGGCGCTGTTGCAAAACGAATTATTAACTATTTGGAAGTTGGGCAAAATGTAAAGCAGGGAAGTGAAATGGGATTTATAAAATTTGGCAGCAGGGTTGACGTGTTATTACCTGTTGATGCACATATAAATGTACAACTAAAGCAGGTTGTTAAAGGCGGTGTAACCATATTAGCTACTTTATCAAAAACATAAGCGATGACAGTTAGCTGCAATTGTATTTTTGCAGATAAATAATAATCAAAAAAAAAATGAATGAAAAAGATTTTTATGTTTAGCCACTGCGGCTTTTTTAGATGATTATAAGTCTCTCAACTGAGCCGTTTTTTTATAATATATTTTCCAGTTGCTGTAAATTGTAGATTGTATAGGTGGGGTTTAGTGTTGTTGCAGCGCCAATATGGTTTACAAAAATATTATCCATTCCTGCATTTATGGCCCCTTGTATATCAGCATCAGGATTATCCCCGATCATAATGCTTTCATGCAAATCAGCGCCAGTTTTTCTGATAGCATACTCAAAAATTTCTTTAGCCGGCTTTACTGAATTCGAGATCTCTGAAGTAATAACGTGTGAAAAATATTTTGACAGGCTTGAATTATTAAGCTTGCTCAATTGTGTTTTTTCAAAGCCATTGGTAATAAGATGAAGTGAGTATTTTTTGCCAGCCAGGTATTCTAAAATCTCAATAGTATAATGAAATAATATTTTTTTTGTTGGGAGAATATCTAAGAATTTAGCGCTGATCTCTTTTGCAACCAACTCATCACCAATTTTAAAATCAAGCAACGTACGCCACATCCGCTTCCATTTTAAATCTTCACTGCTGATAAAACCTTTATGATAACGATCCCATAAAATAGCATTATGTTTTAAATAAAGTACGTAGAAATCTTCAAAAGGATTAACACCTTTTTCCTCCAATCTAAAAAGCTGATGAACTTCCATCAGCGTTGCTTTTGCATTAGTATCAAAATCCCATAATGTATGATCGAGGTCAAAAAAAAGATGCCGGTATTTCATGGGCTAATTTTAGATTGTCGATTTTAGATTTTAGATTTGTAACAGTAAAACGCGATCTGCAATCTACATTCTAAAATCTGAAATATGCGGTACAACTGCAATCTAAAATCATTAATATGAATGTGGTTATTACCGGTGCCAGCCAGGGGATTGGAAAAGCAATTGCAGAAAAATATGCCGCGGAAGGATATAATTTATTTTTATGCTCAAAAAATGAAAAGCGACTTTTACAGGCTGCTGAAGATATCCGTAAAAAAAATACTGAAATAAATATATTGATTTACCCCGCCGATTTAAGTGATAAAAAACAAGTAAAGGCATTTGCAAATTGGATTTTAAAAAGAAATATTTCAATTGATATATTAGTAAATAACGCAGGAAACTTTTTGCCCGGCAGTTTATATAATGAAGATGAAGGAGTGCTTGAAAAAATGATAGCGATTAATTTATACAGCGCTTACCATTTAACCCGTGCTTTATTGCCTGAAATGATGAAGAAGAAAAACGGACATATTTTTAATATGTGTTCTATAGCAGCATTAAAAGCTTATCCCAATGGCGGCTCATACAGTATTAGCAAATATGCATTAATGGGCTTTAGTAAAAATTTACGGGAAGAAATGAAATCTTATGATATTAAGGTAACAACAGTATATCCGGGTGCAGTGTACACTTCATCCTGGAAAGCGAGCGGAGTAGATCCAAAGAGAATTATGGAAACTAAAGATATAGCCGATACCATATATTCAATTTCAAAACTTTCGCCACAGGCTTGTGTTGAAGACATTGTTTTACGCCCACAATTGGGAGACCTTCCTTAAATAAGTTTTTATTATTTAACAGCATCTTATTTATTCTCTAACTTTTTTATTTTTCACTAAAGTTTAAATTTGTAATTGATAAAATGGCTTTGTGCACATGAATAAATCTTTACGCTTAATTTTTTTAAAAAGGCTTATTGCAGTTTTATTATTGCTGTATTATAGTTTACAGTTTGATACAATCGCATTTGCACAGGTAAAATTTTCAGCCGTTTGTCCCAATAAGAAAATAAGTAAGAATGAATATTTGCAGGTGCAGTTCATTGTAGAAAACGCAACAAACGTTCAGCAGGTAATACCTCCTTCTTTTAAAAATTTTTCTATTGTAAGCGGCCCTAATCACCAAAGCGGAATGATCAATGTTAATGGTATTATCAAACAATATATTGCTATTGAATTTATATTAAAGCCACGCCGCCAGGGAAATTTTACGCTTGGTCCTGCTATAGCAAAAGCTGATGGCAAAACATTGCGATCAAACAGTTTGTCGGTTGAAGTAAGCAATAATTCTACCTCATCAGGTGGCACATCGTTTTCTCCTTTCAGCAATATTATGGCAGATGTCTCGCCTCCGCCATTACATCAGTTCGATGATTACATTTTACATAAAGGCGAAAATCTGGAGGAGAAAATTAAAAAGAATCTTTTTGTAAAAGTTACCGTTAATAAAACTACTTGTTACGTGGGTGAGCCTATAGTAGCATCTTATAAATTATACACACGATTAAAATCTGAATCTAACCTTACCAAAAGCCCCTCTTTTAATGGGTTTTCAGTTAGCGAATTAGAAATGCCCGACGACTTTACATTAAATAATGAAAAGTACAATGGAAGAGAGTATAGTGTATATACGCTTAGAAAAGTGCAGCTTTATCCATTACAATCCGGCATATTTGAATTGGAGCCTGTAGAAGTAGAAAACAGGATAACTTTTATAAAAGCTGCCTATGCAAACGAAAAAGAAGGCGAGATATTTTTTGATATGTTGCGTGATTTTGCGAAAGCCTCATCACCAGAGGATGCAATAGAAGAGCAAAAAGTAACTCTCAAAAGCAAACCGGTTAGAATTACTGTGAAACCTTTACCACATGCAAATGAGTTAAAAGAATTTAGGGGAGCAGTAGGTAATTTTAGTATTAATGCGCTTTTGCAAAAAGGTGTTATGAACGCTGATGAGGCGGGCAACCTAATAATTACCATTGTAGGAAACGGAAATATACAAATGGTAAATGCACCCAATGTTTTATGGCCCGAAGGAATAGAAGCTTTCGAACCAAAATTGTCTCAAAACATTGATAAGGCAGCAGTACCTATACAGGGAGAAAAAATATTCAGTTATCCGTTTACTGTTTTTAAGCCAGGCTTATATGTTATACCTGCTATCAGTTTTAGTTATTTTGATGTAACTGACCAGGCCTATAAAACCACTGCAACAAAACCGGTAAACCTTACTGTTAAGAAACGAAATATCATTAAGCAAATAATTACCAGTCCGTTTCGTAAAAAAGAAAATACACAATCCGAAAAATTAATGGACAAAATATATAAACAACGCCTTGTTTTACTGGCCGCTCTTTTAGCTTTAACAGGAGCGCTAGTGTGGTTTATTAAATTAAAGAAAAGAAAATCAGCCGAATCTGTAATTGATGAAAAAACAAAAAATCATGCAGAGGTAAATGTATCAGAAGATGAAGATACATCAGGTATTCCTAAAAATTCTTTGTACGAAGCTGAAGAAATGCTTTTGAAAAATAATACAGGTAAATTTTATTACACATTAAATGCTTGCCTGATAAAATATTTAGCTGTTAAATTGAAATACCCTGAAAATGAGCTTAGCAAGAGAAAAATAAATGAGCTTCTGGATAGATGCAATGTAGGAATAGGCACCACGCTAATGCTTACTTCGCTGCTGGAAAAGATAGAGTTGAATTTATATGCCCCCGCTTCGTCAGCCGATCATATGCAGGAAATTTACGAAAAAGCAAGTGAGGTTGTTTCATTATTGGATAAGCAAGTATGCTAATTAGCAATGAATCTATACCCAATACCTCTTACAGATTGAAAGTATTTCGGATTACTGCTATCCTCTTCAAAATACTTGCGAAAGTTCAAAATAAAATTATCTATTGTTCGTGTGGTAGGATAAACATTATATCCCCAAACTGCCTGCAAAATTTTTTCTCTAGGCACAACTTCATTTTTATTTTCAATCAAAAGCTTTAGGAGCATCACTTCCTTTTTTGTAAGAAATATAGTTTTTCCCTCTTTGTTAGTTGATTGTAATTCTTTAAAATTTATGCTGTTTTTGCCAAACGTATATTCATCAGTCACTGGCTGTTTTTGTGATATGCGGTTGCTTTTATGTATCAATTTATTTACCCTTATTAAAAGCTCTTCCAGGTTAAATGGCTTTGTAAGATAATCGTCGGCTCCTTTTTTTAATCCAAGCACACGATCTGCACTGCTGTTTTTTGCACTAAGAATCAAAATAGGAATTTCATTACCTTGCAACCGGATATTCTCGCAAACACTTATCCCGTCAAGCTCAGGAAGCATTACATCTAAAATAATAAGATCAAAATATTCATTCTCTACAGCATTTAACGCTTCTGCTCCATCATTTACACCAGTTACTTCATATCCTTCTAATTCAAGATTTAACTTTAAAGCTTCCACCAGGTTTTCTTCATCTTCAACTAATAATATAGAATATTTTTTTTCGCTCATTACATGATACATTTTATTTGCTTAACCACTTTAATTCTGCCTGATCTCTTTTAAGCTAACTACAAAATTACTTCCTTGTGGGTGATTATTTGTAACAATGATGTTTCCATTATGCTGTTGAATAATTTTTTTTGTGAGAAATAATCCAAGCCCTGTTCCTTTTGCGCCTTTTGTATGCTGGTTGCCTACACGGTAAAATTTATCAAATACTTTTTGCTTTTCTTCCTCTGCAATACCCTTGCCCTCATCTTTTATGTAGAGCTTTATTGAACCATTCTCCTTTTTTAACTCTACCCAAATTTTAGATTCACGAGCCGAATATTTTATAGCGTTATCCAGAAGATTGTTTACTGCCATTTGGAGCAAAAGCCTGTCCCCGGTAAAATAAATACCGGGTTGAATATTTGTGTCAATATTTCGCTGGGGAAATCGTATGATAAACTCATGGGCACAATCCTGTACAAGAGTAGTTAAATTATTTTTTTCATTTGTTACCATGTATCCTCCGGCCTCAATCTGGCTTACTAATAACATATTGTTGCAAAGATCATTCAGCCTGTTGGCTTCCTGCAATGTATTAGTAATAAGCCGTTGTTGCTGTTCTTCTGAAAGCTTGTGCTTTTGCAGTGTTTCAAGATTTAATTTAGTAACGGCAATAGGTGTTTTAAGCTCATGCGTTATGGCTATCATAAAATTTTCCTGCTCCTGAGATTGTTTAAATTGCCTGCGTACTATCCTGAATACAAATACTGCGCCTGCAATAATCATCATTAAAAATGTAATTCCTTCGCCAATATATTGTATAATGTTGCCTTTTTTATCCTTATCAATTTTAAGCAATTGCTGATCATAATTGGATCCATTGCTTTCAAGCTGCTTTATTTTATAGTCAGTCATTTTTTTATTTTCCTGGTTTAAAACAATGAACCAATATATTAATGCAGCAATAATATAGGCCAGTAAAAACCAATAGATAACAAAGATGGTGTGTAAACGTTTTATTTTGAAGATTGCAGGCATGATGCCACAAAGGTATGCAGCAAAAGAGTGCCACCTTTTTGTTTGATTAGCAGGTTGCACAATTGATATGAAATATGCAGGGAATAAAAAATTATAATTGTACTTTCTCTACCCTGATACCAACATTTAAAATATGTTTAAGTGGATTTTCTCTCATGATCTGAGCAATGCTAAAAGTATATGTACCTGGCTTTTTAAAAGGTACAGGGCCGGGGGTAATATTTTTTCTCAATTCAAAAATATCATCCATTCCATCTCCTTGCCACCCTTTTGCATCAGTGCCTAAGGTAATATCAATATTTTGATAACGCATAGAATCTCCCGGCGCCTGCGACCCTATACTTAACCAGATATTATTGTATTTGTATGCATCCGTATGACGTAAAACCACAAAAATATTATATGCAGCTAAAGTATCTGTTATTGTGAAAGAAAATACAGGCTTGTTATTATAATACCATGCCTGCGTTGGTATACTTACGGTTTTTTCAAACAGATTAATGTTAGAACATGCAACAAGGGAGAAACAGATTAAAAGTATGAAAGCTATTTTTTTCAATTAAATATTTATTGTAAGCATCAAAGTTTTAAAAC
>MWVX01000443.1_pt1 | contig 12936 bp, 16 predicted proteins | sample 1047311 | NCBI WGS metagenome assembly MWVX01 (sample SAMN06349984, study PRJNA376086) | soil metagenome | isolation source: MtG-4 sample Antarctic (ecotone) soil | place: Antarctica | collected 2015-01-13 | reverse complement strand
GTAATTTTGATTACTACTAAAAACATCTCACTTAACGAAAACGATACCACTACAAATGAAACAAATAATAATGCTCTGGAAGAAAATCGCAAATATTTTATAAATGTAATAATACCGCCGTTATCGTTATTGTTATTTAAGCCGGTGGCGACAAAAACGAAAAAGAAACAGGATTAATACCCCCCGAATTTCACTTAATTCATTATTTACCCATTAGAATATAACATAACCAGCCTGAAATACATCCGGCAATTATTGTAGTCAATATAAATAATGCAACTTTTTTTGCTAGCGACTTTCTGATTACCCGTAATAAATGATTGTTCACTTTATCATTCAGACCTGCTGCAAGTGCAACGGTTAAATTTTTTTCCAGCACCGCCGGTAAAATAATATCCATCTCTTTTTGAAAAACAGCTTTTAATTCTTCAATAAGCTTATCATCAACAAACATTGTAAGCACCGGCATTTCTGTGGTAAGCTTATGTTCCATAAAATAATCAAAATGAGCAAGAATATCTTCTTTTAATATTTTGGTACTCTCCTGATTTAAAGTTTTTGCCGCTAAATTATTTTGTAATGTTTTCGATAATTTAAGTGAGATGTTTTTAGTAGTAATCAAAATTACTATAGCTACCACTGCATCAACAACTACAGCGGTAATAAATCCTGTTAACAAAAACCCTAATTGTCCGCTCATGTGCAAATTTGTAAAGTCAAATCAGTTGAATGTATTTTTGACCCGGGTGCTAATAAGAAGATGAAGATATTAAAGGATGTGAAGAAGTGAATTGCATTTTGCACTCGCATAAATTAAAATCATTTAATCAATAAATCAGGCAAGTGGAAAGTGGTATTTCAGCAAACTCCGGCACAGAAGCCCCGTTGATGGGCATGGCTCAAAAATATAAAATCTTCGTAAACTGTGTTCCGGTGCATATTCTGGAAAGCAATGCAACTTCAGTTCAACTTATCGGTGATAATGTAAACCCTGTAATATCCTTTTTAGATAAAAAAGAAATCCTAAAAACATTTTCTGCAATTGAAACCAATGGCAACTATCAAGGCGTCACTGTTTTTGGCAAAAATTCGAAACAGATAAAAAAAGAATTATTTGCCGGTTATAAAAATATACGTGCTGCTGGCGGAGTTGTAGTAAATAACAAAAAAGAAATTTTAATGATACATCGTCGGGGGGTGTGGGATTTACCAAAAGGTAAAATTAATGCAGGTGAAAAAAAACGTATGGCAGCACTGCGTGAAGTTCGTGAAGAAACCGGTGTGAAAAAGCTCAGCATCCTGAAAAAACTTTTAAAAACGTATCATACTTATAAAACAAGCGATTCGAAAATTTTAAAAGTTACACATTGGTATTTAATGATGAGCGATGCAAGTGGAAAATTAGTGCCTCAGAAAAGTGAAAGCATCGAACAGGCTGAGTGGGTAAACAGAAACGCAATTGAGGAAAGACTTAAAAATACATTTCCGAGCATAAGGGATGCAATTCAAACAGCTATACCCGCCCTGCATCGCGACTGACACATGGGGGTACAAGATGAGCAAATTTTCCTTTATAACGAATCAATTCTTTTACAATAGTAGAGCTGATATGTGAAAATTCAGGCAGACTTATAATGCATATGGTCTCAATTTCGGAGTTAATTGATTTATTCAGCGACGCAATTGTCCGCTCATATTCAAAGTCGGTTGAATTTCGCAAACCCCTCAGAATAAAGCGGGCATTCTTTTGCCTGCAAAAATCAATGGTCAATCCTTCATAACTTTCAACTTCAACCTTATTATTCAAGCCATATATTTCTTTTAACCAGCTTATTCTCTGCTCTAGCGGAAAAAGATACTGCTTTTGTGAATTTTGGCCAATAGCAATGATAATTCTACTAAACACCCCCATGCTTCGCTCTATTGTACTCACATGCCCTGTTGTAATGGGATCGAAAGAGCCTGGAAAAACTGCAATCTGAGAGCTCATCGGTTAAAAAAATATTATTAAACAAGTAGTTGAAACAAAAATAATCCAATCTGCCATCAGTTTTTAGAACCCATTGCATCAATGGAAGTATTTTTGCTTGTCCATTTCCTTTGCTCATGGTATTCAAATTGTTCGTCAAAAACCCTCAACAAATACACATTCATTTATTGGTTAACATTTAATTTGCAACTACAATAAATATAGAACTGACTCATTATATAAACGGCAATTGAGTAAATCTTAATACTCCGGGTTTAGCTAAAGAAAGCGTATGAATCATTCCAAGTTTATGTTTGCCACAGGTGTTGAGAATAGTTATCCCACTATTATTTTACCCAATGGAAAAGTAAAAAGAGTTGATGAAATGGAAAAAACCGGGCACTATCATAACTGGCAGCAGGATTTAGAATTGGTAAAACAGCTTGGAATTGAATTTTTGCGGTATGGTCCTCCCTACTACAGCACACACCTCGCACCCGGGCATTACGACTGGGCTTTTTCTGACGAGACATTTGAAAAATTAAAGCAACTTGAAATCACTCCCATTGTTGACCTTTGCCATTTTGGAGTTCCTGACTGGATTGGTAATTTTCAAAACTCTGAATTTCCTCAGCTTTTTTCCGAATATGCAAGAGCATTTGCCGAAAGGTTTCCTCACCTCCTATTTTACACTCCAATTAATGAAATCTTTATAACTGCTTTATTTTCAGCGCAGTATGGCTGGTGGAACGAATGTCTAAAAAGCGACCCAGCCTTTGTGACTGCTCTCAAAAACCTGGCAAAAGCCAATGTTATGGCAATGCATGCCATTCTCGGAGTGCAGCCGCATGCCATTTTTATTCAAAGCGAGTCATCAGAATATTTTCATGCACTTGATCCAAGAGCACAAGACCTTGCCTTTTTCCTTAACCGCAAACGATTTCTTTCACTCGATCTTACCTATGGCTATAAAGTATGCAGCACGATGTATGAGTATTTGCTCGATAACGGGATGACACGAGCAGAATATCAGTGGTTTCAGGATAACCAGGTGAAAGCCCGGTGCGTTATGGGCAACGATTACTACGACACGAACGAGCATGTTGTAAACCCTGACGGCACCGTAGAGGATTCAGGTGAAATTTTTGGCTATTATATCATCACCCAGCAATACTTTAGAAGGTACAGGTTGCCGGTGATGCATACAGAAACAAATAATAAAACTTCTGATGCTGTATTCTGGCTTAAGAAACAAATGGCAAATGTCCATCGCCTTAAAAATGATGGAGTGCCGATAATCGGGTTTACTTGGTACAGCTTGCTTCACCAGGTTGACTGGGATACCGCCCTGCGGGAAGATGCCGGAAGAATAAATCTCTATGGATTATACGACTTGAATCGCAACATTACTCCGGTTGGAAAAGTCTATAAAGAATTAATTCACCAGTGGAGTGAGGTGCTTGCAACCGAAAGTTTTGGGCTGGTTTTTAACCATTAAAATGCGACCACATACCAATTCAACATTTACTCACTTTATTTAAATAGTACTGACATTCTGATTCAATACCTTTTTTTACATCGTTTCGCAAAAGTTCAGTTGAAGGCTGGCTTGCCGTATTAGTTTTTAAATGATCGGTTAAAGACTGCCCATTGGTTTCTTTTTTAGATGATGATAATATTGTAATTCCGTTTTTCATTAATAGCGTGAAATTAGCAAATCTGTTTCAATATTTCAAATGCCATACCTGTAATTTTTCCCCTCCAGTCTATTTAAAAAGGCAGAACCGCTCTTTATTAAGGTGGGATGATGAAATTTTTTTCCCATTCTGTGATTGAATGCTTCCAATCCTGGTCACAATTTCAGATAATGGGCGGCCGGTAACGATCTCAACCTTTCGGCACTAAACTCGGGGGTAATATCCCGCTGAGGGTTGGCAAGCATTTCGTATCCAACCATAAATTTCTTAATTGTTGCCGATCTTAATAAAGGAGGATAAAAATGCATGTGCCAGTGCCAATGCTCATTTGAATTGCCATCGGCAGGTGCCTGGTGAATGCCTGCGGAATAGGGGAATGAAACATTGAATAAATTATCGTAGCGCACAGTTAGCCGTTTAATTATATCAGCAAAATCTTTTTTTTCCTCTTTTGTCATCACGCTGATATCTTTCATTGGTCGCCTTGGAATTACAATTGTTTCGTAAGGCCATACTGCCCAAAACGGTGTTAAAACTATAAAGCTGTTATTTCGCAAAATTAACCTTTCTCCGCCGGGGGTCTCTAAATCAAGATAAGCCGAAAGAAGACTTATATTATGAAGAGTAAAATATTCCTGCTGGCGAATGTTTTCTTTTTCAACTTCGACTGGAATGCTTTTTTGTGCCCATATCTGCCCGTGCGGATGCGGATTGCTACATCCCATCATCTCACCCTTATTTTCAAAAATCTGCACATAGTTGATATCCTGTTTTGAGGATAATGTGATAAATTCATCAATCCAAACATCTATTACTTTTTCTATTTCACTTACTTGAAGTTGAGGCAATGTAAGGTTATGCTTTGGAGAAAAGCAAATAACCCGGCAAATGCCCTGCTCGGCCTTTGCAAGAAGCAGATCGTTTACGTTATGGACTCCTCCGGGTATATCGGGCTGTAATGCAGCAAAATCATTATCGAACACGAATGTATCTGCATAAGCCGGATTTTTTTTTCCTCCAGCCCGCGGATTGCCGGGGCATAAATAACAGGTAGCATCATAAGGCGGGCGGTTTTCTGTTTCAATTTTTTCAACCTTACCCTGCCATGGTCTCTTAGAGCGGTGAGGCGAAACCAGCACCCACTCTCCTGTTAATGCATTATATCTTCTATGAGAATGCTCCGCTATGTTAAATTCCATTTAAGTATCTGTTATGAGTGATGTGCCTTTACAAATTTGTGCAATATAAAATTTTAAGCTTCGATTGGTTTGTTCCTTAAAGTTCCTACCTGCAGCCTGTAAAAAAATTTCTGTTCCTTCTCTTTTTATAAGATTTATTGTGCAGCCACCAAAACCTCCTCCCATCATTCGGGCTCCTAACACCGCCTCATGATGCGTGGCCATATCAACCAGAATATCTAATTCATTTATGCTCACTTCGTATTTATGCCGCAAGCCTTCGTGCGAGGCGAACATTTTTTTTCCAAATGCAGCAATATTTTTTTCGTCTAAATCCTTACATCCAAGCTGCAGGCGATTATTTTCTTCAATAACATATTCACACCTGTTAAATATCTTTAGCTCAAATTCTTTACGGTATTGATGGAGAAAATCCAGGGAAACATCCCGAAGACTTCTTATTCGAGCATTATGTTTTTGCAGTAATTCAACTCCCTTAGCACATTCACTTCTTCGCTCGTTGTATTCTGATGATGCAAGCTCATGCTTTATTTGTGTGTCGAGGAGTATAATATCAACCTCATCAAATTCAAATGGAATATATTCATAATCGTGCGTGCGGCAATCGAGCTTTATCAGCTTACCTGATTTGCCAAACATATTGCTGAATTGATCCATAATGCCACATTGCACTCCAACAAAATCATTTTCAGCTTTTTGAGACATCTTAACGATCTGAAATTTTTCGATGTTGAAGTTAAATATGTGGTTTATTCCAAAAGCAACGCCGCACTCAAGCGCTGCCGATGAAGATAAACCAGCGCCTATAGGTATATGGCCACCAAATACGCAATTAAAGCCTTTTAAATTATAGCTATTTATTTGCATTTGCTGCACTACACCCATAATATAGTTGGACCAGCCAGGCTCAGCATTTTGAAAATTTTTGAGGTTAAACTCATAATCTTCATTTAGATCATTTGCAAATAAGAAGCAGCGATCATCGTCCCGGGGGCTAAGGGCAAGTATAATTTCTTTATCTACGGCTGCCGGCAATACAAATCCTTCATTATAATCAGTGTGTTCGCCGATAAGATTTATGCGGCCCGGCGACCGAACCATCAGGGGCATTTCATTAAATAACGATTTGAATTTTTTATTAATTGCTTCAATATGACTTACGTCATCCCTTACATGATGCATAAAACAATTTAAACAGTTTAAATAATATAATTTTACTTTTGCATTAAACCAAAATTCAACTAATTATTATGAAAAAACAATCAGTAAAGTTATTTTTTGCATTAAATATTTTATTTGCATTAACTCTTGTTGCCTGCAATGGCAATAAAAACAAAGTTGACCGCAACGGCAATGATACAACCGGAGATGATGTTGAGATGAATGATACAAAGATAGAAGAGCTTGAGGAAGGCCAGCCTAATGAGGAAATGCTGGAAGATACACGGGAAACAATTGATACCATTATGGAGGAAGATGGAGATAAATAATTAAGATTGAAATGTTTATGTGGGTAGAGGTCTCAGAGGGGGTCGAACGGGCCTGACTCGAAATCAGGTTCGAATCCCAGTCTCTCCGCTAATTCACCCAATAGTTTTAGGGGATTGAGATTTTCATTTAGCAGATGGAAGGATAAAATAAAATGCGGTTCTATTTCTTTTTTTTATATATTTAATGGGCATAAACTATCAAGCTGCATTTACATTTTAATTTAATACCATGAGTACTGCCTATAAAATTATTGAGTTAAAAGGAAACGCTGTTCACACAATATCGCCGGATTTAACCGTATACGATGCGTTAAAAGAAATGGTTAAAGAAAACGTGGGTGCACTCATAGTTATGGATGGAAATACATTTAAAGGAATTTTTACTGAGCGGGATTATGCCCGAAAAGTAATGCTGGAAGGAAGAACGTCAAGGGATACACTTGTTAAAGACATACTTGATGCTGACTGCGCAGTAATAAATTTAGATACTCCTATTGAAGAGTGCATGCAGCTTATGACCAGCAAGTATGTGCGCCACCTCCCGGTTTTCGATAACGGAAATCTTGCAGGAATCATATCAATAGGTGATCTGGTAAAGTATATAATGGAGCATCAAAAATTCATCATCAATCAGCTTGAAAGTTATATCGCAGGCTCCCGGTAAGGCGTGTCCCATATAAATTATTACTTTCTATTATAATACCTGATTGCTTGTAGAATGCACGTAATGAATTGGGGTATCTATCCCCCCATACATAACTCATAAACTTAATAGTTTAGTATCACACATTTGATTGGTTTGAAAATCAAATAAAATATGCTACTGTTTGTTCTGCTTTTTTGTGTTTAATTATTATATTATAACGTGTAAATAAAACATCAGGCATAGTTATTTCTCACCTATAACTATAAATCATTAATAATAAATTAAAATCAAAATTTATGAGTCCGAAATCTTCAAAACAAAGCAGAAGCACTTCTTCAAGATCTGGAGGAGGTAAAAGCACATCAAAAAGAACATCATCAAAAAGCACATCTAATAAGTCTTCATCGAGCTCAAGAGGTGGCGGTAAAAGCAGCGGCAGCAGAGGAAGCAGTAACAGAGGTGGCGGAAAAGAAAATATGACATTGCAGGACCTTTTTCTTGAACAGTTAAAAGACGTTCTGAATGCTGAAGAACAATTAATGGAAGCCTTACCGAAAATGGCTGAAGGTGCATCAAATGAAGACTTGCGTCAGGCTTTTGAAGAGCACATATCTATTACCGAACAGCAGATAGAGCGCCTCAATCAGGTATTTGAAACCTTGGGTGAAGAGCCTGAAAGCAAAGAATGTATGGGGATGAAAGGTTTGATAAAAGAAGCAGAGGAAGTAATGAAGGAACACAAGAAAAACCCACAGGTTTTGGATGCGGGATTAATTGGCGCTGCTCAGAAAGCAGAGCATTACGAAATTGCATCTTATGGAACACTCAGAACATTTGCAGAAGTGCTTGGCTACACCGAAGTAGCAGATTTGTTAAATCAAACACTTACTGAAGAAGAAGAAGCTGACCAAATACTAACCGGCATTGCAGAAGAGTTTGTAAACGAACAAGCGGCCGAAGGCGAAGGAAATGATATGAACGATGAAGAAGAAGGGATGATGGGCGCTAAAGCCAGCAGAGGCTAAGCTCTTTATTTAAAATGTAATGTTATAAGCCCGGTTATAATTGCCGGGTTTTTTATTGCAGATAATTTATCGTGCTAGTAAAAATAATGAAATGTGCTTTGGCTTACAATGCTAAATTATGTAACCATTGAACTTACTGACTTCCCGCACTGCCATATTGATAGGATCCATTAACAACTGTAAACCTCAGTTAAAGACCTTACAATGGTTAATTCTTCGAGTAGAATAGGGGATAAAAAAAAACCTCCCGGAATACGGGAGGCCTTTTACATACATTTGACTGTTAAATTTTTATCTGCTTACAGTAATCTGGCGGCTTGCATAGCTGCCATCTTCTTTGTAAACTTTCACAATATAGTTTCCTTCAGCAAATGTTGTTACATTAAACTGAATTGTATTTGAAGTGAAGGAAGATGTTGCAGTAACTTTTTCGCCAAGTACATTGTAAATTTCAGAATACAGAGTACCGAAATTACCGGCAACTTCAACATTAATGAAATCACTTGCAGGTGCAGGGAAGATATTTAATGCATTTGATAATGCAAGGTCTTCAATGCCGCTAACTGTTACCTGGATGGTTTCACAAAATACGTCCTCATCATAAGCATTTGTTGCAGTTAAGCAAACATTATATGTGCCGCTTGTTGTATATTCGTGGGTAGGATTTTCGTCATTTTCTTCAGGAGAACCATCACCAAAATCCCATGAGAATTCCTCTGCATCCTCAGATATATTATCAAAGGTTACTTCTCCTGTTTCTTCACCAGTATAAGTAAATTCTGCGATAGGGGGATACGGATTAAACCTTTCCTCAGTAAAGCCCATATAGCGAATGTTATTTAATCCAAAAGCATCGGGCGCATTGAAATCGAGTGAAGTGCCTGGCTCTTCATCTTGCATCCAAATGGTATGTACGTTATCATTTATCACCCTGTCATAGCAGAAAGGATAAACATTTTCTTCGTTTTCGTTTGCAGTATAAGTCATATTTACTGGTGATGTCCATGTTGCACCAGCGTCATCTGAATAAGTACCAAAAAGGTCTCTGAACGATTGTGCTTCTGCAAGTGTAGGATCTTCAGCATAATCAGTATATTCAATTGGCATGGCGTAAATTAAATATATCCGGCCCGATGCATCATCTATTGATGCAGTAGCCATTGAAGTAAATGTTACACCATCATACGTACCTAAATCCTGTCCAATGCCTGCGTAAGGGTCATTGAGCGCATCATCATTGTTCCAGTCTATCAGTAAATCTATATAGGATATTTCAGCCATACCTGTATTCCAGTACCATAATCCTGAAACTTCTGGGAAATAGCTCCATCCTAAAGTATCCGGCTGATTGTCAAGTAACAAATAATATCCTGCCCAAACATGTATCGTACCGTCATCTGCCATTACCATCTCGAGAAAGCCGTCCGTTGTTTCAACAGTATCAGCAATTGCGTCACCGTTTACATCAGATATTTGCCCAAGGTCACCCTGATAATTGCAAAAGCCTGTTTCGAGTATAACCTCTGAAGTCCAGCTTCCTGCGTCTCCGTTCGATGTAGAATGTAATAAAACGAGATTTGTCGTTGATGAGCCGTATAATACCCAGACATCTGTGCCGTTAGCAGCAATCTGATATGCATCTGCGGTAACGGATCCAATACAATTTGTTGAATCCAGATAGGGAAGTGTATAGTTTAAAACATTCCATGTATTTCCTCCATCATCAGATCTTGAAAAAAGAATTTCTGTAGGGTCAGCTGAATTTGCATTAACCACATAAATGTCATCAGTTCCTTCCGGTGAATAAGCTCTTGGCCAAATTCCAGTTATTTGATCTGAACCGCCAAGCTCGCTCCATGTTGTACTTCCGATAATGGTGTTACCAAATACCTGAAGTAGAGAAGCAGCAGCATCATGAGATATTGTAACCTCACGTTCACCGTTCACAGTGAGAAGCTCAGGAAAACCTGAACGCACATCTTCTACTCTTGTTGTAGGCATAGGCCCCCATGTTGAACCATCAAAATGGTTATAAAATGTACCCCTGTCTGCCCATGCACCATCCGTTTCCTGGGAGCCGGTCCATATAGCGGAAACTCTTCCATCCTCATAAGCACGCACCCTGTCATAAGAGGCTGAATTTGTTTGCAGATCATAGCCGGTAGTGCCAATGATTTCTCCGATACGGCTTCCGGTTTTAAGAGGGCTGTAAAAGGTACCAGTTCTGGGCGTTCCGTCTTCTTTTAAGGAATAATTAGCCGGGGAACTTTTTAGATTTTTAAATTTTTGCAAAACCTCTGCCCGGTTATAAGGTTCTGTTTCAATCATCGACTGAGCAAACAGCGCCGTGCCCATAAGCCCAATTCCGATAGTTAGTATTAATTTTTTCATAGCGTTAAAATTTCTGTTTTTGTTTATTTTTCAAAGTTAAAGAATATACGTGTAATTTTTACAAAGCGTTTGTGTAATCTGGGTTAATTGGCTAGATATTATATTTATATGACAATTGAGGATAACTGGTGTAAAGCATACTAAGCAAATATTGTGCAATGATTTAGATGTTTGCCCAATAGGTATCTTTTGATTTCAATTTGTTTTAATTGGGATAAACGACCACAGTAAAAAAATCTAAAATTTGACTTGAACATTAAGTGAGCATTTAAGCATCCCATCTACTAAAGACATTTAATTTGAGGATTATTAATGGAATAACCGGCGGCTAAGAATCTGATTATTTAGTATGCTGAGGAAATTACATCTATGAATGCATGAATTATTATAACGTGTTGTAATATTAGTTTCTATATGAGCTGACGCAGTAAATGGATTAGCAATTAGCATTATTGGCACGACACGTTATTACTAATTAAAAGGAGACTTCCTTTTATCAGATTATGTAATTTGGCGGGTGATCATATTATATCTATAAAATAAAAATGGGAATCAGAATTTTCCGACTCCCATTTAATTTAAAAATTCGCGGCTTATGAATTGCCGTTATCTCCTCCACCACCTTCCGATCCTTGCGAACCACCTCCGTTTCCACCGTTTCCACTTCTTCCTCTTTCATGTCGTTGGCAGTAATTGCATCTGCAAGCTCGTAAGTTTCTTCGATGGTGAGGTTGCGCAATGTGTGCATCGTTTGCTTCATATCCCACGGGCACTTTGTGCGCAGCTCGTCCATGATCGATAACAGCCGCATAAATGCTTCTTGTTTACTTTCTGTTGAACTCATATAATATATAGTGTACTCATTTCCCTATGCAAATGTCTGCTAAATTGCAGTTCGGGGCAAGGTAATTGAAAGTAGGCTGATAAGTTTATTGCCGATGAAAAAAAATCAATGTTGCTTAATTGGTTTACTATTAATGTTTTGGGTTAATTTATTTTATGCTCAGCAGCCTGCTTCCTATATAAAAACAATTCAGCTCGAAAGAACCGATCTTGCGCTTGCTTACCCAATACTTTTATTAAATTCTGACGATGAGCTTCAACTGAGCTTCGATGACCTGCATGGAGGGGTTACAAATTATTACTGCACGTTTATACACTGCAACCAAAACTGGGAACCCTCCGGCTTAACTCTTTATGATTACATGGATGGCTTTGAACAGCAGCAAATCGAAGAGTATGATTTTTCTTTTGCAACCACTCAAAAATACACTCACTATACATTTACTTTTCCTAATGACGATGTTCAATTTAAGCAGAGCGGCAATTATCAGGTGCAGGTGTTCAGTGATGACGCCGACACACCGGTAATTGTCAAACAATTTTATATCTGGGAGGATGTTGCATCCATCACTGCCATTGCTGTGAGGCCGAATGCAATAGATTTCAGAAACGAATTCCATGAAATTAATTTTACCGTTGATATAAAAAATACGGATGTAAGCAATGCTCACGATGAAATCCGGGTAACGCTTATGCAGAACGGGCGCCTGGATAATGCCTATTTCAATTTAAACCCACGTCTCATTACAAACGATATGTTATATTACGATAATGATGATATTGTTTTTCCTGCAGTCAGGGAATTCAGAAGGTTTGATATTGAAAGTCTTCGTTTTCAAACTGACCGCATTAAAAAGATAACGAAAGAAAATGGACGTGCAGAGGTATTTATTAATGTAGATGAAAGCCGCATTTATCATCAATACTTTTATGAAACGGATATCAATGGTCAGTTTGTAATCAATACGGACGATTACGATAATTCTGAAACTGAGGCAGATTATGCGTGGGTGCACTTTACACTTCAATACCCATATTTTATTACAAGTGGAGAGTTTTATGTATTCGGCGACCTGAGTAACTGGACAACAGGCAGCGATTATAAAATGGAATACAATTTCGATACTCACAAGTATGCCGCATCAATACTCCTCAAGCAGGGATACTATAATTATATGTATGCATTTGAACACAAAGAAACGGGCAAGATTGATTTTACTTATGCCGAGGGAAATCATTTTGAAGCGGAAAACGATTACACAGTATTTGTGTATCAGCATATTTACGACCGCAGCTTCGACCGGCTGATCGGTTGCTCAATAATTAATTCTCTAAAAAAATAAGCATCATATTTATCCACTGTGATTAATCATTAAATGAATGGTTTAAGGGCCAGCCGGTAATAAATCGTTTTTAATTCTACGTTGCATGCTTTGCATGGCGAAATATTTTATCATCAACATTTTGAAGTAACCGTATGGAATAATCAAACTAAAATATTTAAATAAGCTCTGATTTAAAAAGATAAATATTTGATTTCGATATTTATTCATCACAAATAATAATTAAATTATAAATTCTAGTATATAATAATGTGCAAAAAGTGTTTAAATCAACAAAAAACTTAATTAATTATTTTATTAATTTAAATTTATTTATAATTTTTAATGAATAAT
>MWVX01000442.1_pt1 | contig 12955 bp, 9 predicted proteins | sample 1047311 | NCBI WGS metagenome assembly MWVX01 (sample SAMN06349984, study PRJNA376086) | soil metagenome | isolation source: MtG-4 sample Antarctic (ecotone) soil | place: Antarctica | collected 2015-01-13 | reverse complement strand
CCGACTCCGCTTTTTCACGCGAAAAGGTTGTCGGAAAAGTTGGGCGGCGCACAGATTTATCTCAAGCGCGAAGATTTGGGACACACCGGTTCGCACAAAATAAATAACGCCATCGGACAGGCTCTGCTTGCCCGACGAATGGGCAAAAAACGCATTATTGCCGAAACCGGCGCGGGGCAACACGGCGTGGCAACGGCGACAGTTTGTGCGCTATTTGGTTTAGAATGTGTCGTTTATATGGGAACGGAAGATATGCGGCGACAATCGCTTAATGTTTTTCGGATGCAGCTGCTCGGCGCGGAAGTTCGCGGTGTTGATGCGGGCGCGAAAACGCTCAAAGATGCGATAAATGAAGCCATGCGCGATTGGGTAACGAATGTTGATTCGACTTATTTCCTGCTTGGAAGCGCGTTAGGTCCGCATCCTTATCCGTTGATGGTGCGCGATTTTCAATCGGTTATCGGCAAAGAAGCGCGTGAGCAAATTCTTGAACAAACGGGAACTCTGCCCGATTGTTTAGTCGCCTGCGTCGGCGGCGGCTCAAATTCAATCGGACTTTTTCATCCCTTTTTGCAAGATGAATCTATCCGAATGATTGGCGTTGAAGCGGGCGGAAAAGGTAACAATCTGGGTGAACACGCGGCGCGTTTTAACAAAGCGGGTGGCGGAAAAATTGGCGTTCTACAAGGAACTAAAAGTTATTTACTGCAAAATGAAGACGGACAAATTGCGCTGACGCATTCAATTTCGGCTGGTTTGGATTACGCTTCGGTCGGACCGGAACACGCCTTTTTGCAGTCAATCGGGCGCGTCGAATATGCAATGGCAACGGACGACGAAGCACTCAAAGCATTTGAGATTTTATCGAAAACAGAAGGAATTATTCCCGCGCTCGAATCGTCGCACGCGATTGCTCATCTATTGAAACTCGCACCTGAAATGTCGCCGTCGCAAACAATTATCGTCAATCTTTCAGGGCGCGGTGATAAGGATGTGAATCAGGTGCAGGAAATGTTGACCTTAGATTAAGAGAAAAGATATTTGCCCACGAAACACACGAAAATCACGGAAAAAGAATTTTAAAGTTTTCGTATGTTTCGTATGTTTCGTAGGCAAAAATAAAAATGAAAGATCGAATCAACGAAAAATTCAATCAGTTAAAAGCCAAAAATTGCGGTGGCTTTATTCCGTTCATTGTCGGGGGCGACCCGAATCTTGAAGCGACGAAAGAATTAATTTTGATATTAGCTAAAAATGGCGCAAGTGTTATCGAACTCGGCGTTCCGTTTTCTGACCCGGTGGCGGACGGCATAACGATTCAGGCTTCGGCTGAACGCGCTTTGCGAAATCCGATTAATGTTAAAGGTATAATAGAAATTGTCGCGGAAGTTCGCGCCGAAAAATGCGAAACACCGATTATTTTATTCAGTTATTTCAATCCGATTTTGCAATTTGGATTGGAAAAGTTTGCAGAAAAAGCGAAAGAATCGGGCATTGACGGTATTTTGATAACCGATTTAGTTCCCGAAGAAGCCGAAGAATTTCGTCAAATTTTAGCCAAACAAAATTTAGCTTTGATAATGCTTGCCGCGCCGACTTCGAGCGATGAACGGCTGCGAAAAATCTGCGAAAAAGCAAGCGGTTTCGTCTACGCCGTTTCACGCGCGGGCGTTACGGGCGCGAGAACTAATTTGAGCAATGAAGCGGAAAATTTAGTAAAAAGATTGCGAAAATTCACCGATTTGCCCATTGCCGTCGGTTTCGGAATTTCAAACGCCGAACAGGTGGCGGAAACTTGGAAATACGCGGACGCGGCGGTTGTCGGTTCGGCAATTGTCGCGGAAATAATGCGGATTGCGCCCGATGCTGATAATATTCCAACTGATTTTATTGAAAAAATCAGCGGATTTTCAAACAAATTCTTTTCACAAACGTAAAACTTTTATTAGTTTTCAAAAACGGTTAAATTCTGAATAAAATTTTATGAATTCGGGCAGCGTAATCGGGCAAACGCTCGACAGCAAATACAAAATTGAAAGAGAACTCGGACGCGGCGGAATGGGAACGGTTTATCTGGCAACACATATCGGCACGGGGCGACCTGTGGCGGTCAAAATTATCGCGCCGCAATTTATGGAGAAAGCCGAATTTGTCGAAAGATTTCGCCGCGAAGCGCGTGCCGCCGGAAAACTTAGACATCCGAATGTAGTTGACGTGACGGATTTTGGTTTTTCAGATACGAAAAGCGGCGAAGTTGCGTATCTTGTCATGGAATATCTTGATGGCTGCACGCTTGGCGAGATTCTCGAAGAAGAAGAGAAATTGCCCTTAGCGTGGTCAATTGATATTTTGGAGCAGGTTTGTTCGGCAGTTCACGAAGCGCACGAACAGGGAATTATTCACCGCGATTTAAAGCCCGACAATATCTGGCTTGAACCAAATCAGCGCGGCGGTTATACAGTCAAAGTCCTTGATTTCGGCATTGCCAAGTTGGAAGAAGCACACATCAAAAGTTTAAATGAAAATGCTTCGTTGCCAATCGCTCTGGCGCAGTCAATCAATAAAAATACAGTTGCGGGCGAAAATCAAACGCAGGCAATCGGCGACCACCAAACAATCCTTTCCGAAAATAAAACGCTCGCGCAAACCGCCAACGACCAAACAATTTCAAACAAACAAACTTTTTTATCTGAAAAAGGAACTTTGATTCAAACAGCGAATGAAGTTGATTTGGAGTCGGGAACGGCGATTTTGTCTGTGCCGGACGGTAAAACTTCGCCGGAAAACCTCAACACAAAATTAATTGCCGAACAAATTGTAACAGACGAATCAACACTGGAAACTGTTTCGACGGCGGAATTAACTCACGTTGGCGCAGTTTTAGGAACGCCGCTTTATATGTCGCCGGAACAGTGTTGCGGCGAAAAACTAACAAAACAATCCGATATTTACTCGTTAGGCGTGATTGCCTATCAGATGCTTTCGGGCAAAACGCCTTTCGCGGGCGATTTTCAGAAGGTGATGGAAGCGCACAAAGAAGCCGAACCGCCGGATTTGGACGCGAAAAAAATTCCAAAAAAGGTTAAAAATGTTATTCATTCAACGCTGGCGAAAACTCCCGCCGAGCGTCCGCCGACGGCGCAATTATTTGCTGCGGAACTTCGCGCTCAATCTGAAGGAATTGGTGTGTTGCTGCGCCGCGCATTGGAAATTTACAGCAAACATTTGCCGAAATTTCTCTTTCTCGCCATTATTCTGTATTCACCACTGGCAATTTTAACGATTTTGCAGGTGACTGTCGGATTTTTTCCATTTAATAATTTAACCTTAGGTATTACTAAAGGTTTTTTGGGTTTAGCCGTACTTTTCGCCAGTCTTTTTTGCGGTTCTTTGTTGGTCGGAACAACAACTTGGTTGGTGGCGCAGATTATGACTTTTCCGCTGAAACCCGTAACTTTGCGTCCCGCGCTGGAGGAAGCGCGAAAAAAATGGAAAAAATTGGTCGGTACGGCTTTACTTTCTGGCTTTTTAACGATAGTCGGTTTCGCCTTCTGCATTCTGCCGGGAATTTATTTATCGGTTATCTGGACATTGGCAACGCCTGTCGTGATGATGGAAAACCTGCGCGGATTTGCCGCCTTAAAACGCTCGAAAACATTGGTTAAGCGTTCATTTCGGACAATTTTAACAACTATTTTGATGATGTTTTTTATTCCTATTTTTATATCTCTTTTTATTGCTTTTTTTGCCAAAGCAGTTGTCAGGGAATTTACTCCGGAAACAGAAAAAACAGCTGTTTCGAGTCAAAATACGGAAACTTCATCTGCTCAAAGCGACGAAAGCTCAGAAGCCGCCCGGATAAATGATGAAGGTGAAGGAAATATATCAATCAGAGTCGGCGCAGACAAAAATGTAATCATCAAAAACGATAAAGAAGACACTGGTGAAGGAACAAGGTTGAGATATGCGTTTAGAGAGGCTTTAACGCAAATTTTTTATCTGCCGATTTCAATTTTAATTGTTTCGTTTTTCACGATTGTAGTCGCCTTGCTGTATTTGAAAACACGGCAGATCGGCGGCGAATCAATGCGGGATTTGCTTGAACAGTTTGAAGAAACCGACCAATCGAGAAGCAATTGGCAAAGGCACATCCGCGATCGGCTCGAACAATCAGGCAAACTCACGAGCAAAACTTGAATCGTAAAACGTGAGTAAACTATCTTATGACGCATCACAAATTATGAAAATTTCCAGCCTTCTTCTAATAATTTTCTGTGCAGTAATTGTTCAGGCGCAAAATTTTAACCGAAATTTTGACATCAAATCTGGCGGTTTGGTTGAAATTACCAATCTTTACGGGCGCGTTGAAATTCAAGCGGGAGAAACGGGCGCGGCGGATGATAAAGACAATAATACATATATTGTTCAAGCAAATACTAATAAATCTTTTATTGAAAGCGACCTTAAAATTGCTAATGCGGACGGAAATCTGAAAATTGAAGTTGCTCCGCAAAGTTCGCAAACGAGGATTGATTTAATAATAAAACTGCCGCCGCGAGTCCGCCTGCGCGTCAAAACCGGCGAAGGCGAAGTGCGTGTTTCGGGCAATTTGCAGTCGGCAGATGTCGAAACCGATACCGGCACAATTTCAGCCGACGTTCCGCTTGATGATGTTCGTTATAATTTTGTCTGGACCGAGTCGCGCCCGCGTTATTTGAGCGATGTCGAACTCGAAAAAGTTAAGGAAAAAGCGGCGGGGAAGTTTGTTGTTAAAGGCAAAATTGTCGGCGAAGAAAGGGAGAAAGGGAGAAAAGGAGAAAAGGAGAAAAGTGAAGCCGAAGAAAACGAAGAAGAAACAACAGATAACGAAAATAAAGATAAAAAGCTGAAAAGCAAAGAACAACGAACAACGAACAATGAACAAATTGAATTAAACCTGACAACCGCCCGCGGCATTATTCTTTTGAATGTTAATCCGAATGAAGTTCCGTCAGATTTGCGCGAAAGACCGTTAACTGATGCGGCAAAAGCGATTATTCGCAGCGGCGATTCGCTTTTAATGGAAGCAATTCGGCGGGCAAGCCCGAAATACTTCGGCGATTACGCGAAAACTTTGCCGCCGCTCAAACGCGAACCAACTTTCGCCGATAAAAAAACTGCTCCGAATACGGCAAACTCACAGATAAAAAAGGTTCTGATACAGGTTACGGATATTAATAATCGTGCCATTCCCGATCTGCAGGCGAAAGATTTTGAAGTTATCGAATCAGGCATAAAACGCGAGGTTTTATCGGTTGAACCGACAACCGCCTCGTTTAACCTTGTTTTGCTTTTGGACGTTTCAGGCAGCGTTGACAATTACGTTGATTTTATCCGCAAAGCCGCGAGAAATTTTGTCAATACAGTTCGACCGAGCGACAGAATCGCCATCATTATTTTCAATGAAGATGTCAAAACTTTATCAACTTTTACTACCGATAAAGGGAAACTCTCGGAAAGCCTCGACACTTTTGATGCGGGCGGAGGAACGGCTTTTTATGACGCGCTCGCCTATACTTTGGCGGAAACTTTACGTCCGTTAAAGGGCGAAAGAACAGCAATTGTAACTTTAACGGATGGCGACGATAATCGCTCTTTTTTGTCGTTTGATTCGCTGCTTGGTTCAATCCAGGAAAGCGGCGCGCTGGTTTATCCGCTGTATGTCCCATCGGGACTGATTGCCGCTTCACAGCAAAACCGCGACCCGAATGCGACAGTTGACCCGCTTAGAACTCGTTATATGGCTTTAACTTCAAAAGCTGAAGGTGAAGGCGAAAAACTGGCGCAAATTTCCGGCGGAGTTTATTATCCGATTCGGCAGCTCGGCGAAATTCAAAAGGCATATGATGATATTGTTATTCAATTAAGAACTGCATATTCAATTACTTTCCGCTCTGATGCGGCAGAAATAGGCGATAATCGTGCTTCGCCGCGCTTGAAAGTGAAAGTCAATCGTGAAAATACTTTCGTTAAACTCGGTTCGGTGGTCGAAGTCAAACCGCGAGAATCATCTAAATTAAATCGAAAAAATTTCAAACAAAGAACGCAAAGGGAAAGCCAAGCGTTTCAAAAAATTTCATCTACAAATTCTCATATAAACTCTCTAAATTTCTTTGCGAACTTCGCGCTTTGGCGTGAAATTTCTTTTCAAAAAATTTTATACCAGCAAACAAATGGAATTACCGGCGAAGTCGAGAAAATAAATTACAAACAATTCGTCAATGATAATTTGCAAACATACAAACTTGAAAATTTTGATATAAACAAATCAACCGGCGCGTTTTTGCTTGAAAATGGCAAAGAAAAAATCGCCGTCAGTCGTTGGATTTCGCCGAAACGCACTCGGTCATATCCATACGAACGAGTTTATGACTCACTCGCGGTTGACGGAAAAAAAGTAACGATAATTCCCGTCGTCAAAGACGAAGGTTTAGGCGGCGAACGCGATTTTTTGCAATGGGACACCGTTTCACTTCTGAGCCTTTTAGATGTTCACGTCGTCTTGGCTTATTACAGCGAAGCGGCGAAAAACACGAAAAGAAATGACCAAATCACAGCGCAAAAATTTGATAATAATTATATTTTAGCGCGGTTGGGCGAAGTTTTTAGTTTCAAAGGCACGGCGCGTGAATGGAACGAACGCGAAGCAAAACAATTAAAAAGCATCTTTGAAAAAGCCAAACTTGCTTACGCGGAAATTTCCAAAAACACCAAAACTTATCTGCACGACGAAACAGCTTTGACTGAGTTGATAAAATTTACCGAAACGCCAAACAAATTTATCGAATTTTCGCGTCTGAAATCTCAAAAAGCGCAAAACCGCGAATTCGTAACCAACCAACCGAAAGAAGCCTTGGCAACCGACACAAAAGGCAAAGTTACGATAACCAACGCGCTGTTCGGCAAATACTTTTTCACGGTTGACGAAACGCGCCTCGAACCCGGAACCGTCTATCTAATCGAAGCCAAACACAGCAGTCGCGCCAAACTGCCGGGCAAAAACGACATCAAAGACGGACTTGTTAAAATGATGCTTTATACAAATCTGCAAAACGTCAAACTCGGCGCAAAACCGCTTGTTTGCAAAGCGCAGATTCGTCTGACTTCAAGCAAACTCGTCGGCTCAATCACTTCCGAAATGAGCGATGAGATTTTGACTAAATTCTGTGCGGACAATTTAATTGGCGCGGCAAACAGGGAATTTCTCAAAAAACTCTTTCACGAAGCGCGGGAAAATAAATTCATGATAATTTTGGAACAAGCGGAAACTGCAAACTAAATGGAAATAAAAGCGCAAATCGTCGAAGGCATCAGATACAAACCGATTTTAAAATGTGATTTGACCGAAGTTTTAATTGAAAATTTTCAGTTACGAGAAAGTTATCAATGGCGAAGGCAAAAATGTATTTTTGTTTCTCGACCCGCCATATTTTTCGGCGACAAGTTCCGCGCTGTATGGCAAAAACGGAAATTTACACAAAACTTTCGACCACGCCCAATCATGCCGAAACTTTGAAGAAATGTCCGCACAAATGGCTTCTGACGTATGACGATTCGCCGTTTGTTCGTGAACTTTTTCCCTTTGCAAATATTGAGTCTTGGAATTTGATGTATGGAATGCGAAACCAAACAGCTACTTCAAATCAAAAGGGAAATGAGCTTTTTATTTCAAATTATGAACTACATACATTCAAAGAAAAACAACTTGCTCTAGCTTTTTCAAAATGAAATCTTCGCTTTTACAATCTCTTTTCGATGAAGAGGAACGCCGACCTTTGACGGTTTCGGAACTTAATGAGCAAGTTAAAACGGCGTTGGAGCGCGGTTTTGCGTCTGTTTGGGTTGAAGCCGAGATTGTCAATTTTGTCGCGGCGCATTCCGGGCATTGGTATTTCACGCTGCACGACGGCGATTCGCAACTCAAAGCGGCTTGTTATATTCGCAATAATCAGCGCATCAGATTTCAGCCTTTTGACGGTTTGCAAGTTCGTGTGCGCGGGAAATTGAGCGTTTATCAGCCGAAAGGCGAATATCAAATGCTGGTCGAATCGCTGCAGCCCGTCGGCGAAGGCGCGTTGAAGGTTGCGTTTGAGCAAATTAAAGCGAAACTCGCCCGCGAAGGTTTATTCGCCGAAGAACTAAAACGCGGTTTGCCACTTTTGCCCAAGCGCGTCGGTGTTGTAACAAGCCCGAACGGTGCGGCTTTTTACGATATTTTGAATGTTTTATCACGAAGAACGCGAACCGTGAATATCACTTTAATTCCGACGAGAGTGCAGGGCGAAACGGCGGGCGAAGAAATCGAAGCGGCGATAAACCTTGCCAATCAATATAATCAGAATACAGGCGAAAAAATTGACGTTTTGATTGTCGGGCGCGGCGGCGGTTCATCGGAAGATTTGTGGGCGTTTAATGAAGAAAGAGTGGCGCGGGCGATTAGAAATTCAACGATTCCCGTAATTTCCGCCGTCGGACACGAAATTGATTTTACGATTGCTGATTTTGTCGCCGACCGTCGTGCGCCGACACCTTCTGCCGCCGCCGAAATTGTCGCTGAAAGCGAGGAAGGTTTGGAAGCATTTATTTATCAGCGAACGCAGGATTTATTTCAACTGATTGATTACAAACTTTTGCAGGCGCGTGCCGATTTGCAGGAACTTGCGCTGTCGCCGGTTTTTACCGAGTTTCCAAACCGCGTAAAAGATTGGCGATATGAAATTGAAGATTTTATGGGGCAAATCCGCAATGCTCTAACGGAAAAAATTAAAATTAAGGAACAGCGTTTGGAAAGTTTAAGCAATCGAATATCACCGTTGAAACTTACTTCCAGGTTAAACGAAAAGAAAATTCGACTTGCGCTTTTGCGGCAAAAGAAAATTTCTGCGATGAAAAATATGAGTGATGCAAAGAGCGAAAAACTGAAAATTTCGATGGCTTCTTTGGACGCGCTTTCACCGCTTTCGGTTTTGAAGCGCGGTTATTCTATTTTGAAAAATGAGAAAGGCGAAATTCTGCATGATATAAATCGTGTAAATATTAAAGATAGATTGAAAATTCGCCTTGCAAATGGGAAACTTGAAGCAGAAGTTTTGCGAAAGGAAAAATAATTTGCCGCAAAGAGGCGCAAAAAACACAAAGTTTTTTTGAGGTTTTGTACTTTTGCGGCTAACATAGATGTCGAAATTTACCGTAGATTTAAACGAATCAAAAGGCGAAACGCTGTCGCTAAAAGAGGAAGTTGTTCCCGAATTCGGCGATTATCAAAAGCCGAAAAAGCCAAGCGTTTTTCCGAAAATCTTGAAAATCCTTGGAGTTTTGCTTGCCGTTGTTTTAATTGTTGGCGGAATTTTTGGCTATTTTTATTGGCAAAATTTAAAGAAAACGCCGCAGTATTCGCTTGCCCTTTTAGTAGACGCGGCGCGGCGCGATGACCAAAAAGCAATTGATGAATTGGTTGACACCGATGGTGTGGTTGATGACTTTGTGCCGCAGATTACTGACAAAGCCGTCGAACTTTACGGACGCGGTTTAGCACCTTCGACAATTCAAAAACTCGCGCAAGCAGTTGCGCCCTTTATGTCCGCGCTGAAAGAACGCGCCAAATCCGAATTGCCGGATTTGATTCGTGATAAAACGCAGAAATTTGACAACATTCCGTTTTGGGCAATTGCTATCGGCGCGGAAAAATATCTGGACATTACACAAGAAAGTGATAAGGCTTTTATCAAAAGCAAATTGCCTAACCGTCCGCTTGAACTAACTTTAAAGCGCAATGGCGAAAGGTGGCAGGTTGTCGCCGTCAAAGATGAGGTTCTGGCGCGTCGGATTGCCGAAAAAATCGGACAGGAATTGATTGTTGTCGCTCAAAAAGGCGGAATAAAAAAGGCGGGCGAACAACTCGGCGTTTCAAATCTGGAAGACATTTTGAAAAATACAGACGGAATCTTTAAATGAGTTCATTGAGTTTTTAGAGTTTATTGAGTTAACAAATTAGGATTTTCTCAATAAACTCAATGGATTCAACAAACTTTAAAAAATCTTATGAACGCGAAGAATCAAACATTTGAAGCCTCATTAAAAGAACTCGAAAAAATTGTGCGCGGGCTGGAAGAAGGCGATTTGTCTTTAGAAGAAAGTCTCAAACTCTTTGAAGACGGCGTGCGTCTTTCGCGTGAATGTCAGGAACGCTTAAATCAAGCCGAACGGCGCATCGAAGTTTTGCTCAAAGACGGCGACGGCAATCCGGCTTTGCAGGCAATTCAACTGGAGGATTTGCGCGAAGAAAAACAACCAAAAATCAAACGCCGAATCGTTTTTGATAAAGATGATGACGAATCGCCGTTTTAGAGGCGAAATCAACTACACTTAAGAAAAAAAAGAAAAATAATTTCACGCAAAGGCGCAAAAGAGCGCAAAGGAAGAAAGTTTAAGCCGTTTGCGAAGCGACAGTTTTCATCTTTTGTCTTTTCCGCGCCGCCCGCCAGGTCGAAAATCCCTCTTTCGTCAAACCGAGAATTGTCCGCCGATTGTCAAATAAAAGTTTCATCCAATCACGCTTTTTCATTTGCGGGAAATAAATTCCGCGAAAGAAAAGACGCGAAACCAAATGGCTGATGCGATATTGAATCGGTTGATTTTTAATTGCGGCAATCGCTTCGGCATTTCTTTCGGCACTGTAAGACCTTTCCCACGCTTGCCCGACTTCGGTTCGCGCATCTTCTATCGTCATTTTTGAAGGCGTGTGTGCCATCACAAACGGCGCAAATTCAAGCCAGTGTTTTGGACGACTTAAGCGACCTTCTTTTTCGAGCCGCGTATAAAGCGGAGTTGACGGAAACGGCGTAAGCTGACCGAAAACGGGAAGTCCGGGCGACCAACTTTCAATTTGTTCGAGCGTTCTGTCCGCCACACCGTTTGTATCGTTGTCCATTCCGAAAATAAACGACGTAATCGCGTAAATGTTGCGGCTTGCCAGACGGTCAAGAACTTGTTTGTAATCTGCCGGTTTTGAAAAATTTTTGTTGACCGAAGCCATATTTTGCGGGTCAATTGATTCCATTCCGATAAAAACCCATTTGCCGCCCGATTCAGCGATTAAATCAACTAATTCTTCATCGCCGAGCAGATTTGCGCTGATTTGCGCGACCCAAGGAAGCTGTGCGTCCGCCGCGATAATATCTTTTAGCAAAGATTTCACGCGCTTTTTGTTGATAGCGAGATTGTCGTCAATAAAGAAAACGGCTATTTGCCCTTTTTCGCGTTTGGCGCGTTCTTTTAATCTCAAAAGCTCTTCGACAACGCTTTCATTGGTGCGAAAACGAATCGAATCGCCAAAAAATCCCGTAACCGTGCAGAATTCGCAGCCGTAAGGACAACCGCGTCCCGTTTCAATTGGGACAACGTGAAATGTTCCCCAACCTTCGCCCATTTTTGATAAAAACGGACGGAAAAATTTCGGTACAAGGCTGAATTGTTCTAAATCCAAAGTTTCCCAGGGAATATGCGGATAAGGCTGCAAGTTCGGCTTTTTATCATTGCCTTTCGGGTCAATTTCAGGTTGATAAATTTCCTTTAACTCGCCATTTGCCGCGTCCGCCACGATTAAACCCCAAGTTTCGTCGGCTTCGCCAAGCGCAACCGCATCGGCATGCCGCTTTCCGCCATCTTTCCCAAGTGCTTCGTCGGGACATTCGGTAACGTGTGGTCCGCCCATCACTACTTTTATTCCGGCATCGCGCAAAGCGTCAGCCACGTGATATGCCCGCGCCACCATTCGCGTCATCGCGCCGATGCCGACAAGTCCGATATTTTCATCGCGGCAAAACTGCACGAGTTCTTCGCGTGTCATCGCTTTGGCATTGCCGTCAATCAAAATTACTTCGTGTTCTTTGGGAGTTAAGGCTTGCAGCAAAAACATCCAAAGATGCGGCATAAAGTTTCGGGTAATACCGTTGTCGGGATTGTATAACAGAATTTTCATAACTTCTTACTTTTGTGCTTATTAAAAAGCAATTTACATTATCTTGCACACCGCCAATTTCATTTGGGCTTTGTTTCAGGGAGTTTATCCAATCGTTTCCATCTTTACTGTTTTTCTCATTTCTCACTAAGAACTGCGCAGTGTTGAAATTAAATTATTGTATTGAAACAGCTTGGGACGTGATGACGAAGCAGGTATCAGAGATTTTCAACCTCAAGACTAAATGCTAAACCGCAATTTCAATAAAAAGGATTATATCACATTACGTCGGTTAGATAACATAAGAAAACCGTTTGTTCAATGAGTGAAGCAAAACTTTGCTTGCTGCAATTAACGGAATAAATTTTCATAATTCTTTATAACTTTATTTTGCGATTAAAGATAGTTGAGAGCAATTTGTGCGAAATTAAACCATTCATGTGTCTCTTTAAATTGTTATTTTTAAGTTAATCTTTTATTGTATTCACTTCAGCGGTAAAAGTTGGTGGTTGGAAACTTGCTTTTGATGCTGGAACACCTGCCGTCATCCGGTCGGCAGCCAAGCCGCCAATCGGCGCAAGCAGAAAAACCGGAATTTGCGAAGCAAAACCGATAAGACCAAGAAGCACAACCGAACCCGTTAGGCGATAAACCAACCAGCTTTGCGCGACAGATTGCATCCACGTTCCTGTCAGTGAAACAAACTGTCCGGCAAAGAAAAGTTGAAAATTTTTATGTTTTAGGGCGCGAAAAGTTGTACCGAATCGTGAAACAGAGCCGTTTTGAGATGTTTCGTTTTCGGTTTTCATAAAACCCTTGTCCATAAAATCTAACTTAACAATTTTTCGAGAAAATAAAAATGCCTCCTGCACGAAAGGCAGAAAGCATTTTTACAAAAAGCAATAATTTTCCGATTTACTGTTTTTTCATTCCCTTTTTCTTTTGCAGCAAATCGCA
>MWVX01000441.1_pt1 | contig 12956 bp, 15 predicted proteins | sample 1047311 | NCBI WGS metagenome assembly MWVX01 (sample SAMN06349984, study PRJNA376086) | soil metagenome | isolation source: MtG-4 sample Antarctic (ecotone) soil | place: Antarctica | collected 2015-01-13 | reverse complement strand
CGGAGGCATCATTCCTGAAGATGATATGAAACAATTGAATGAAATGGGAACCGGCAAGCTTTTTCAACCCGGGGCTACAACTATTGAAATAGCTGAATATATTAAGAAATGGGTAAATGAAAACAGAGAATTCTAAGGAATAATATGGAAAGAAAATTTAAATATTCAATTGAAGTAATAACAGCGGATAAAAAAATTGAAAACTATGCCTTATAGTACATTAATTACTTCTATAGAAAAAGCGATATTTATTATTACAGTAAATCGCCCTGAGAAACTAAATGCGCTTAACAGCCAGGTAATGACAGAGCTTAGTGAGGTTTTTAAGGAAGTAGAAACCAATCCTGAAATAAAAGCTGTTATTATTACCGGTGCGGGATCAAAAGCATTTGTTGCCGGTGCGGATATCAGTGAATTTGTTGGTCTCAGCAATGGAGAAGGTATGGACCTGGCAAGGCGGGGGCATGAAATATTTTTTAAAATTGAAAATTGCCGGAAACCTGTTGTAGCAGCAGTTAATGGATTTGCACTTGGTGGTGGCTGTGAACTGGCTATGGCTTGTCAATTTCGAATTGCATCTGACAACGCCAGGTTTGGCCAGCCTGAAGTAAACCTTGGCCTTATACCCGGCTATGGTGGAACACAAAGGCTGGTGCAATTGATAGGTAAAGGAAGGGCTTTGCAATTATTAATGACGGGGAACATGATAGATGCACAAACTGCAATGCAATATGGACTGGTAAATGAAGTAACCACGCAGGAAGAGGTCATTAATAAAGCAAAAACTATTCTGGAAATAATAATTTCAAAAGCCCCGCTTGCCATTAGCCGGTGCATCAGTGCAGCCAATGCAGTATTCAATGGTACCCGCAGCGGTTATGACATTGAAATTGAAGCTTTCGGTGATTGTTTTGAATCAGAAGATATGAAAGAAGGCACCACTGCTTTTCTTGAAAAAAGAATCCCTGTTTTTAAAGGTAATTAATCAATCATTTTGCGGGAAGATCCGGAGGGTTTTTACAAAACGGCTTTGATAATATTTACTTAAGGGACTTATAGCTACACTCATTGCTTTGCCCGAAGTGGAATGTATGAATCGAAGTGTATCTGTATTGGAAACTACCAAGCCCATATGCCCTACATGTCGTTCAGCAGGATTAGTGCCTGTAAACAGTATAATATCACCCCGTTTGGCCTGCCCTACAGGAATGTCTTTTCCAATATTGGTAAAATCGATAGAAGAGCGGGGCACCTGTATGCCAAAATGATTGAATACATAGGTGATAAAACCCGAGCAGTCGAAGCCAACTTTGGGGTCTGTTGAGCCCCAGACATAAGGAGTGCCCAATAGGGTTTCGGCAAAATTCATTACATCATTGGGATGAACAGACTTTATATCAACTGCTTTTGAAGGGATAAGTATAGCTGTATCTTTATTTTGAGCATTATCAACAATGGGTGAATTGACAAGGGTGGTGCTATCGATGAGCTTGCTGTCTATTTTTGCAGGAAGGGAATCCTGCACTGTTAATGTGGTATCTTTTTGTACCAATCCTTCATTATTCTCAGGTAACTTCCAATCGCATGAAGTGACGAATACAATTATTAAAACGATCCACAAAAAGAATTGCACTTTTTGCATACAGTAAGATAATCAAAAACAAAACCAACATTCCTAACTTTCCTGATCAACTTATCTTTACATTTCAAACATTAAGATGGATTACAGGATTGAAAAAGATACAATGGGAGAGGTAAATGTACCTGCTCAGGCTTTATATGGGGCGCAAACCCAAAGAAGTATAGATAATTTCAAAATTGCACGGGACATCAATAAAATGCCGCTGGAAATTATAAAATCCTTCGCTTATCTAAAAAAAGCGGCAGCAATAACCAACCAGCAAGCGGGGATACTGCCCCCTGAAAAAGCGGAACTCATAGGAAAGGTTTGCGATGAAATACTGGAAGGAAAACTTGATGATGCTTTTCCATTGGTAGTATGGCAAACCGGCAGCGGTACACAAAGCAACATGAATGTAAATGAAGTAATTGCATATAGAGGACATGTTTTAATTGGAGGACAGCTTAGTGATAAAGAAAAAATCCTTCACCCCAATGATGATGTAAATAAATCCCAATCTTCAAATGATACTTTCCCTACTGCCATGCATATTGCTGCTTACAAAATGCTAATGGAATTGACCATACCAGGCATTGAGAAGCTGCGAAATACACTGGCTGAAAAAAGCAGGGCTTTTATGAATATAGTAAAGATTGGACGTACACATTTTATGGATGCCACACCCTTAACCCTCGGGCAGGAATTTAGCGGGTATGTTTCTCAATTAGATCATGGGCTTAAGGCTATTAAAAATACGTTAGCACATTTAGCCGAACTGGCACTTGGTGGCACGGCTGTAGGTACAGGAATAAACACACCGGAAAATTATGCAGAGAATGTAGCAAAACAAATTGCAAATTTAACAGGCTTGCATTTTGTAACGGCACCAAATAAATTTGAAGCCCTGGCTGCACATGATGCTATAGTGGAGAGTCATGGAGCTTTGAAAACGGTAGCAGTCAGCCTGATGAAAATCGCGAATGATATCCGCATCCTGTCTTCAGGCCCCCGCTCAGGGATCGGAGAAATTTTTATTCCGGATAATGAACCTGGATCTTCCATAATGCCGGGAAAGGTAAATCCAACGCAGTCTGAAGCCCTTACTATGATCGCTGCACAGGTAATGGGTAATGATGTGGCAATCAACATCGGGGGTTCTATGGGACATTTTGAATTGAATGTTTTCAAGCCTATGATGATTTATAATTTTCTGCACAGTGCCAGGCTCATAGGTGATGGTTGCGTGAGTTTCAATGATAAATGTGCCGTTGGTATAGAACCTATCGAAGCCAATATAAAAAAACATGTTGATAATTCACTTATGCTTGTGACAGCATTGAATACGAAAATTGGTTATTATAAAGCTGCTGAGATAGCACAAGCAGCACATAAGGAAGGCACTACATTAAAGGAGATGGCTGTAAAACTGGGCTATGTGACACCGGAAGAATTTGACGAATGGGTAGTGCCCGCCAAAATGGTAGGCAAGCCTGGTTAATGGTATGTACTTATTTTCTTAAAGTAACCGGTCAAGTAGGTTGCTGCATAATTATTAACATACTCCGGGGCTGGCAATTAATTGTATAAACAATCTTAATTTATTTTGCGCTATTGCAAGATGCTAAAATTTGTTATACTTTAACAGCATCGAATGTGATCATTCGTTGTTTTGAAAATCCAACCAATATGAAAAATCAATCCGCTACAATAGCGAAGACGCCTTCTATTCCATTGAAACTGGCTTACTCAAGTTTAATGGAAACATTACCCATAAGGACCGAAATAAAAATGCTAAGGCCATCGCCTTATAAAAAACTTTTCCAGCTTCACGAAGCGGTACAGGTTGAAAAAAATTGGGATGATGCCTGGTTTAGCAGCTACGAATAAGACCACTTACATTACATGTGCACTATCCCCTGCCTGTGTAGCGGTTTCTACTGCAGGCTGGATAACCGGTTTTTCTTTATGCAGAAATCTTTTTTGAAAAACTAATAGTGTAATGACGCCTACAGAAATTGCTGCATCAGCAATATTGAAAATGGGACTGAAGAATTCAAAATTTTCTCCACCGACAAAAGGAACCCATGAAGGCCAGGTAGATTTAATGATAGGAAAATAAAGCATATCCACTACATGCCCGTGCAAAAATCCTGCATAACCGCCCGTGGGTGGAAAAATACTTGCCACCGTGCTATAATCAGATTTGGAAAATATCAATCCGTAAAACATACTATCTAACAGATTACCCAATGCTCCGGCATATATAAGTGAGGCACAAACAATGAAACCCCTTGTATGGTTTTGTTTAACGATGCGACCCATATACCATGTACCAAATATTACGGCTGCCAGCCTGAATAATGTCAGGATCATTTTACCCCAATCTCCTCCAAACTTCCAACCCCAGGCCATTCCTTCATTTTCTATGAAATAGAGTTTGAACCATGTGAGGCCAGCCACATCCATCACATGCCCAAAAGGAAAATTTGTCTTGATCCAGAATTTCAATGCCTGATCGGCGATAATTATGATAAGGATAAGAAATACTGCAGAGCGAAGTTTCACAAATAAAATTTAATAAAGATGCCGGGTGCTACTAAAGATGAACGGAGCGTCGCAACAACAGCCCAATCAGGGCCTGAACGCTTAGTACCCATAGATCCCCGTTTTTTTGCAAACAAAGATAAGGGTTGCGAACTTGCAGCAACTGAACAACATGTTAAAGACTACTCCTGGAAATAAACTCTTTTTACACGCTGCGATACAGAGGTCATTATCTCATAAGGAATGGTATCGGCCCATGTTGCCAACAGTTCCACAGGCAGCTCTTTTCCAAAAATTATCACATCATCACTTTCTTTTACCCCCGGTATATCTGTAATGTCAATCATGGTCATGTCCATACATATAGTGCCAATCACAGGAGCCAGGTGTCCACCTACCCACATTTTGCCTGAGCCGTTACCAAGGTGTCGGGAATATCCATCGGCGTAACCAATACGTACTGTAGCAATCAAACGATCTTCTCTGATTACTCCCTGCCTGTTATAACTGACAGTATCACCTGCTTTCAGTTGTTTTATCTGGGCAATGGTGGATCGTAGAGTGGCTACGGGTTGAAGGTGTAATTGATCAGTAGCAATTTCAACACCATATAAACCAATTCCCAGTCGCACCATATCAAACTGCAGGTGGTTATGCCTAAGAATAGCTGCAGAATTGGCAACATGTTTCAAAAAAGGATAATTTATAACCTGCGAAATCATTGATGCAGCCTGATTAAACATGGCAACCTGTGCATTTGTAAAATCATCCTGCAAAGGATCTTCGCTTGCGGCCAGATGTGTAAAGAGGGATTCGACTTTAGAATAATGATTTTGTTTTAAATGTTCACATAATAATTTTATTTCTCCAATATTAAACCCAAGCCTGTTCATACCCGATTCCACTTCTATATGCACAGGGTAATTATGCATACCCTGTTCTTTTAAAAATGCTTCAAACTGATGTAATATGGAGAAAGAATAAAGAACGGGTTGCAAATTGAACTCTGTGATCAGAGAAAATGAAGAAGCATCTGCATTCATCACCATTACGGGTAAGTTGTTGCCTGCTTTACGTAGTTCAATGCCTTCATCGACATAGGCTACGCCGAGGTAAGCTATATTATTGAACTGAAGCACACCTGCAATCTCTGCACTACCACTTCCATAAGAAAAGGCCTTTACCATAGCCATTACTTTTGTACCCGGTTGCAGCAGTTGCCGGTATTGTTTAAGGTTGTGGGTGAGGGCATTCAGATTGATCTCAAGAACTGTTTGATGAACTTTTTCTTCAAGCAAACGCACTATGCGTTCAAAGCCATAATGCCTGGCCCCCTTGATTAGGATACATTCATTATTGAAAAGAGAATATTTAAACTGATTAATAAATTCTTCTGTAGAAAGGAAGCTGCTCAATTCAATACCCGGGGGTAAAGCAGAAGCTAAATGCTTACTTATCTTCTCTCCTATTGCAATTAATTTTTGAACATTATTTTGCATCAAAGACCTGGCTATGGACGAATACAGCTCGTCATCTTTTTTTCCGCTCTCTACAAAATCAGATAATATGACGGTGTGCTTCTGAGTAGTTTGCTGCTGTTTTAAAAAATGCAATGCAGTATTGAGGGATGTAAGATCGGCACTATAACTATCATTGATTATAGTATTGCCATTAAGCCCACGTTTTAACTGAAGCCGCATGTCCACAGCATGTAAGGTTGCAAAGCGGTCAGGAATACCGGGATTATTAATTTCAAGATAAAGAACTGCACAAAGGCAGGTGATCGCATTTTCAATAGAAGCTTCATCTATAAAAGGAATAGATATTTCTATGTTTTGTTCTTTATGTGCAAGTTTTATATTTGTTTGTTTTAAAACATTTTTTACTGAAACTATCCTTAGTGTGCAATCTTTTGAGTAACCCCAGGTAAATTTTGGAAAATTATGGTCTTTGAGAAATTCATGTGGACCGATAACAATGTCTGCTCTTTCAAAAAGTCGCAGCTTTTCTTCCAGTTTTTGTTTCTGCGATGTAAAACCTTCACTGTGTGCCGCACCCAGATTAGTAATAATGCCGATATGGGGTTGAATGATCTTTTGCAAACGCTCCATTTCACCGGGCTGTGAAATGCCAGCTTCAAAAATGCCTAAAGTATGTCTGGTATTTATTTCCCAAACACTTAAGGGCACTCCTAATTGCGAATTATGGCTTTTGGGACTGCGTACAATATTGTATTCGTCTTGCAATAATTGATAAAGCCATTCTTTCACTATAGTTTTCCCATTGGAGCCTGTAATGCCTACCACAGGCAGGTCGAATTGACTACGGTGAAAAATAGCCAACTGGTGCAATGCATTCAGCGTGTTCTCCACTAAAATAAAATTGGCTCCGGGTAAATCGTCTTCGCATTCTCCCTGGATTACAAAATTCCGGATGCCCTTGTTGTAAGCATCATTTATGAATTGATGACCATCCTGATGCCGTGTTTTCAATGCGAAAAAAAGGGAGGTTTGTGGAAAGGCTATATAACGGCTGTCGTATACCAGGTTTTCAATAAAACTGTTTGTTTCATTTTTGAGAAACTTTCCTTTGATTATATCACAAACAGTTTGAATAGAATACAAGCTATTAAATGGTATCATTTTCATTTAATGATTTCCTGTTTGCCACCTGGATGGAATAGAGAATGGATCCTACAAGACATATGACAATAACAAGAAGTGAAATTGTGACGGGCAAATGAAACCCGGTAATAAAAATAGGTACGAGCATTTTTAAACCTATAAACACCAGAACAATAGCAATACCCTGTTGCAGGTATTCAAATTTATTGACTGCTCCCTTCAACAAAAAGAAAAGTGACCGTAAACCGAGTACAGCAAAAATATTGCTGGTATAAATGATCAACTCCTTATTCGGCGAATCTGTAACTATGGCAAAAACAGCTGGTATACTATCCAGGGCAAAAACAATATCTGTAGTGGCAAGCATTACAATTACAACAAACATATTGGTGAAAAACCGCTTACCGTTTTTTCTTACTACCAGTTTTCCACTCACATCTTCGTGAATGATGGGAAAAAAACGGTTTATGAATTTGTACACAGGGCTGGTGGCTGGGTCATACTCATCTTCCTGCCTTACCGTAAAGATTTTTACTCCTGTATAAACAAGGAATGCTCCAAATACATACAACAACCAATGAAAACGTTCTACCAACACCACACCAATCGAAATAAAAATAATCCGGAAAATGATAGCCATTAGAATACCTATCAACAAAGCACGGGCTACATGGTCTGCATCTATTTTGAAAAAAGAAAAAATAAGTATAAAAACGAATATGTTATCAATACTCAGGCTCCATTCCATCAAATAAGCGCTGATATACTCAAGAGCCGGGGCTCTTCCGCTTTCCCACCATATAAAACCAAAAAAAGCAAAAGCAAGGGAAACCCAAAACAGGGTTTGCCATAATGCTTTCTTTATACTTATCTCTGCTGATTTTTTGCTTAATAATCCCAGGTCGAAGACGAGGGCTATAAATATCACAATTCCAAATACCAAATAAGTAAGCTGATCACCTGTCATTCCGCCTTATTTTTTAGCCTGCAAAGATACTGCACATGCGCTGCGTGAAAGGTTAAGCAGAACTGAATTTTCTTTTACGAACCTGCTGATAAATAATGCCAAATAAAATAACAAGCAAAACAGGTAATGCAACATTGATAAATTGCCAGGTTGATTTTTGTCGCTGTACTTTATTGATGTCCAATAAACGCAGGGTATATTCTTTAGAGCGTGTTTGCAGAATATTTGATGGGTTTACCAGGTATTCAAGGCAATTGGTAAAAAAATCTTTATTGGCGTAAGTATACCTTGTAAAGACATTCATGCCCATGGGTAATGGTCCCATCGAAGGGCTGAACTGGTTCATGGCAATGTCACCATCAGACACCACAATCAATTTGGCTTTATCTGATGCTTGTTGAAAGGGTGTATTATAAGCTTTAAGCGAATCTGTAACCGCTTTTGACACCCTGCCTCTGTAGTGTGAACGTAAGGAGCCTTCTAATAATACGGCAACCGGCACTTGCCTGTGCCTGAAAAGAGCCTGATCAGGTGCTATCTGCAAAAATTCAAAATCAATTTTAGCAGGGGCATTGAGCAGGCGGCTATTGTTTGACGAAGTCAATAATACTGTTTTACGAACGCCGGCAGATAATACGGTATCAATAGTAGTAGGGAAAAGCGTACGTATCCCATCCAGATTCTTGCTGACAGGATGATCGGTTCCATCAAGTATTGGAAAGAAAGGCCAATCAACCAACCGCTGTTGTTGACCTTCGGTACTCATCTGGGGCAGCTTATCGCACTGCATGTCCTGCAATAGTGTTTGATTGATACGAACCCCGTATGTGAACAGTATATCTTCAAGATTCAAACCCCGGTCAAATGCAACAAAACCATTCGATTTATAAAGGCTGTCAAATTCGGCATACATATTATCCATCATCAAAAAAACCTTACCGCCATTCATCAGATACTGATCGATCTTTAATTTGTCCCGGTCATTAAAAGTGGAGGTTGGTTTTAAAAAAATTAAAGCATTGATATGAGCCGGAATGTAAGGCACCTGATTCAGATTGAGGGTATCAAAACTGTAATCATTAAATAAAGTGCGGACAGCATCATCTACATTATATCCCCACCCTTCCCCATGACCAAGGGCATAAGCAACCACAGGCTTTTGAGCAGCGGTGAGTTTTTGTATGGCGCTGCCAAATTTATATTCAATTGAAGCCTCTACATCATTATATAATTGAGCCAACTGCTCCGGGTCTGTTCCAAATGACCTGGCACCCTTTAATAAATCTACGCCAACCGCCTTGTCGCCATAACGGAGGACAGCGCCATGAATCAATTTTTTTATTTTCAATTCATCACCTACCTGATCAGGTGCATTTATCACCACTGCAGTTAATCCATAGTTGGCACTTAATGAATCTTCTAAAAGACTTGTTTGGGACCGGCGGCTTTGAGTGTCCTTAATGCTGCCCTTGTTTAAAGAATCATCTAAAAGACTTGTTTGAGCCGTATCGACAGTTTCATAAGGATTAATAAAATTGTATACCAGGCGTGTTTTGCCATATTCTTTACTTTCATTTAAAAAATCGATCAGTGCATTTCGGAATTTACGCACCACAGCAGGAAGTTCATTGCCCGTTAAAAAAACATCTATTGTCACAGTGCTATCGAGGTTGCGTAAAATATTTTTTGTAGGTGTACTGAGCGAATATCTTTTTTCTTCTGTCAGATCAAAACGCTGATGTACAAAAGCAGCAATGACATTGATTATTAATAAACCTGCTACAAGAGTCAACCACCATATCTTTTTGTTTTTGCTCATATTATCTTTTAGCAATATTTTGTTTTGTTATGAGCAAAAAGAAAAAGGTGAGACTGAAAAAATAAATAATGTCCCTCGTATCCAGCACACCACGACTGATGCTTCCGTAATGAAAATCAATACCCAGCATTTCAATATAATAATCAATGCCATTTTCAAACAGGGTCAATTGACTTACTGCATGAAAACCATAATATAAAAAAGCACAACTAATAAGGCTAAAGATAAACGACACTACAGTGTTGTTGGTAAAGCTGCTGATGCAAATACTTAGTGCCGTTAATACTGCTGTTAAAAAAAATAAACCGGTATAAGATCCCACTGCTGCGCCTGCATCAATACCTGATTTTGATGCGAGGTTGTTAATGGTGAAATAATAAATAATGGTAGGTATTAAAGCGATCAATGCTACAAATAAATTTCCAAAAAATTTCCCTCCCACTATTTGCCACGAAGTAAGTGGTTGTGTTTTTAATAACTCAAAGGTCCCGCTTTTATATTCATCTGAAAAACTACGCATGGTAATGGCGGGAATTAAAAAAATAAGAATCCACGGAGCAAAAGAAAAAAACTGCTCAAGGGATGCAAAACCATTATCAAGTATATTATTCCGAAAAACAAATAAGACCAGGCCATTCACCAATAAAAAAACAACTATAGCTATATAACCGGTAAGACTACTGAAAAACTGACCCAATTCTTTCTTACAAACAGACCACATGGATGGAAAATGGGAAATTGAAAATGGAAAATAAGCAAAGTTTTGGGAACAGTTAATATCGGGACTCGTAAAGAATGTTTATATGCTACACTGCAAAGCTTTCCCCGCAACCGCAGGAACGGCTGGCGTTGGGATTATTAAAAAAAAATCCTTTGCCATTCAAACCATCAGAAAAATCGAGCATGGTATTCACGAGGTATAAAAAACTTTTCAGATCAGTCACTACTTTGATACCGTTGTCTTCAAAAACCTGGTCCATAGGTTTTTGCTCATTATCGAAATCGAGCTTGTAACTAAGTCCTGAACATCCTCCACCCACTACACCTACACGAAGAAAATAGGATGGATCATTTGTTATTCCGGCATTTGCCATTAACTCAGCCACTTTTTGCTTTGCTTTATCGCTTACATATATTGCATTAGCGCCCTGTCCCACCATGGGGGAGCCTAGTTCAATCTTATTTTCTTTTGATGCGATCATCACTCGTTTTGAAAGTTTTCAAATTACATCCAGGTTCATGCACATGTTAGATAAGTGCAAGGGTAATCTCATGCCAGTTGTATCTGGAAAGAAATATTTTAATGTACAACGCTTTCTTCGAGCACTAATTCGGGCATGCCGTTTTTCTTTCTATAATCATTTACTGCAGCTTTGATCGCGTCTTCTGCAAGTACAGAACAATGGATTTTTACCGGCGGCAGATTTAACTCCTCCACGATCTCCATATTGTCAATTTTTACAGCGTCATATTGCTTTCGAAGTGGAAGACCTGGCGGCAGAAATCAGTCGGCTGGAGAAAGAAGGATTTATTGTGCTCAATAAAATACCGAAGCAGGGAGCAGACAATAAAATGGTTTGTTTCCTGCAACCAAAAACCACAAATGGTATTCTTATTGAGTTGTGCCAGGAAATAAAAACTGCTTAATATTAAGAAAAGCTAAGTGTTTTATGATCCATTAAATTTCCAAAAATTGTCACTAAATGCCTTTAAATATTTCTATTGTAGATTTTGGAATGGGAAATCTGCACAGTGTTTATAAAAAAATTTCACAGCTTAATGCACATCCCATAATAACTAATACTGCGGATGAAATATTAAAAGCTGATAAAATAATTTTACCGGGTATCGGTCATTTCAAAAAAGCGATTGATAATTTGCATCAATTTGGAATTTATGATGCTTTGAATGAAGCTGTTTTGATCAAGAAAACGCCTATATTGGGAATTTGCCTCGGAATGCAGTTAATGGCAAACGAAGGTGAGGAGGGAAACGCTACGGGGTTGCAATGGTTTGATGCCCGTGTTGTAAAATTTACTATTCAAAATAAAATAAAATATAAAATTCCCCAGACAGGATGGAATACGATACAACTCATGAAAGAAAGTTGCCTCTTTAAAAATATTGATCCTCAAAGTGAATTTTATTTTCTTCATGCCTTTCATCTCGAAGCATCGGATCATCAGGATATTTTAACGAAAACTGAATTTGAATATAATTTCGTGTCGGCAATAGAAAAAGAAAACATTTTTGGAACTCAGTTTCATCCAGAAAAAAGCCACCGGGCGGGTGCGCAGCTACTGAAAAATTTTATTCAATTATAATGTTTCGACCCCGGATTATTCCTGTATTGCTGCTCAATAAAGACCACCTTATAAAATCAAAAAAGTTTAAAGATTTTCGTTATCTAGGTGACCCTTTAAATGCAGTCCGGATTTTCAATGAGCTTATGGCTGATGAACTCATTTTCCTGGATGTAGCCGCTACAAAAAATCACAGGTTAATTTCGCTTGATTTGGTAAGGGATATCGGTGAAGAAGCTAATATGCCATTTTGCGTAGGCGGGGGCATTAAAGATATTTCTCATATAAAGGATATTATTTCTGCCGGGGCAGAAAAAGTAATCATCGGAAGCCATGCTATTGATAACCCCCGTTTCATCAAACAAGTCTCTGATGAATTCGGATCATCAACCATAACGGTATGTATAGATGTAAAAAAAAACATATTTGGAAAACAACAGGTTTTGAGCACTAACGGAAATAAAGTTTCAGGTTTTGAGCCATTAGAATTTGCCCGGCTTATGGAAAAAAACGGAGCGGGGGAAATTATAATTCAGTCAATACAAAAAGATGGCAGCATGAAAGGTTACGATCTAAATCTGATTAAGTTGATATCAGATAATATAAGTATTCCAACAGTGGCTTTAGGTGGTGCTGGTAGTTTAGATGATCTTAAGCAAGCTTATAAGGAAGCGAATGCAACAGGTTTGGCAGCAGGAAGTCTTTTCGTTTACTTTGGAAAAAATAAGGGAGTTCTGCTGAATTATCCAGAAAAGCATGATATTTATTTACTAAATGAGAATTAGAACTTACCAGCAGTGTGTACGTTGCGTAATGGATACAACTGACCCTCAAATTCAATTTGATGAAGCAGGTATTTGTAATCATTGTACTGCTTACCTGCAAAAAAGAAAAGAGCTTCAAGCATTGAAAAAACTAGGCGCTGAACACCTTGAAGAAGTAATAAAAAAAATAAAACGAAAAGGAAAAAACAAAAAGTACGATGTGCTGCTGGGCATTAGCGGAGGAGCAGACAGTTGTTATGTGGCGTATTTGCTATGTAGTCTTTTTCTTTTTCAATATTGAGTTCATTATAAGG
>MWVX01000440.1_pt1 | contig 12967 bp, 14 predicted proteins | sample 1047311 | NCBI WGS metagenome assembly MWVX01 (sample SAMN06349984, study PRJNA376086) | soil metagenome | isolation source: MtG-4 sample Antarctic (ecotone) soil | place: Antarctica | collected 2015-01-13 | reverse complement strand
GTTGTAGCTCAGGGGTAGAGCACTTCCTTGGTAAGGAAGAGGTCGTGAGTTCAATTCTCATCAACAGCTCAAAAATGTTGTACTGAAAAACAAAAAGTACGACTAAGTGACTCCATCCCGAAATTCGGGATTTTGAAAAACAAAAGTTGTAACAAATCTTTTTAATAATCAATTATAAAACAAAAATAAAATGGCAAAAGAGAATTTTAAAAGGGATAAACCCCACGTTAACGTTGGTACTATTGGTCACGTAGATCATGGTAAAACAACATTAACAGCCGCTATAACCGATATTTTGTCTAAAAAAGGTTTGGCGGAAAAGAAAAATTATGATGAGATTGATGGTGCACCAGAAGAAAAAGAAAGGGGTATCACTATTAATACAGCTCATGTGGAATATGCGACAGTAAATCGCCATTATGCACACGTAGATTGTCCGGGTCACGCCGATTATGTGAAAAACATGATTACGGGTGCCGCTCAAATGGATGGCGCAATACTAGTGGTTGCTGCAACAGATGGCCCAATGCCACAAACAAAAGAACATATCTTACTTGCTCGTCAGGTAGGCGTTCCTCGTATTGTTGTGTTTATGAATAAAGTTGATTTGGTTGATGATCCAGAGTTATTGGAATTAGTTGAAATGGAAATTCGTGAATTATTAACTTCTTATGGATTTGATGGCGATAATACACCAATCATCCAAGGTTCTGCAACAGGTGCGTTAGCAGGTGATGCAAAATGGATTACAAAGATTGATGAATTAATGGAAGCTGTAGATACATATATTCCTTTACCTCCACGTCCGGTTGATCAGGCTTTCCTTATGAGTGTTGAGGATGTATTTTCAATTACCGGTCGTGGTACTGTTGCTACTGGCCGTATTGAAAGAGGTAAAATAAAAGTAGGTGAGTCAATGGAAATTGTAGGTTTAATGGAAAAACCATTAACTACTACTTGTACAGGTGTGGAAATGTTTAAGAAACTTTTAGATGAAGGTGAAGCTGGAGATAATGCAGGTTTGTTATTACGTGGTATTGAGAAAACTCAAATCCGTCGTGGTATGGTACTTTGTAAGCCAGGTTCCATTACTCCCCATACTGATTTTAAAGGTGAGGTATACGTATTAAGCAAAGAAGAAGGTGGCCGTCATACTCCATTCTTCCAAAAATACCGTCCTCAGTTTTATTTCCGTACTACAGATGTTACTGGTGAAGTTGAATTAAACGCAGGAACAGAAATGGTAATGCCGGGCGACAATACTAATCTTACAGTTAAGTTGATACAACCAATTGCAATGGAAAAAGGATTGAAGTTTGCAATTCGTGAAGGTGGTCGTACAGTTGGAGCAGGACAGGTTACAGAAATTTTAAAATAAGAAACCCTCTAAATCCCGAAGTTTCGAGACTTTGGAAACAGTTTTATAAATTTGCAAAGTACCTTTGGGTTATACCCTTTGGTACTTTGTTTTTATTGAAAGTTCTTTAAATATTATTCACTTGAAAAGTCCCGAAGCTTCGGGATTTAGAAGGTGCATTTTTACGGGCATAGTTCAATGGTAGAATAGAGGTCTCCAAAACCTTTGATCAGGGTTCGAATCCTTGTGCCCGTGCAAGGAAAAGTACCAAAACTTATAAAATACTATAATGAATAAAATATCAGCATACATCAGAGACTCTTATAAAGAGATGGGTGAAAAAGTCACCTGGCCTAATTGGGACCAACTACAACAATCTACGATGATAGTATTGGTTGCAACACTTTTTATCACCGCAATTGTGGGGGTTATGGATTTTGGAATTAACGGGGCACTAAAATTTATTTATTCATTATTTAAGTAAGATGGCAGACACAAATAATTTAGAAGAAACAAGTGTTGAAGAACATTTATCCGAAGATCAGGAAGTTGTTGAACAAGCAACACTACAACCAGAAACTGTTTCAGAAAAAGAAAGTAAATGGTATGTACTAAGGGTAGTAAGTGGCAAGGAACGAAAAGTAAAAGAATATCTGGATAAAGATGTTATCCGCAATGGATGGGATAAAATTGTAAAACAAATATTTTTACCTGTTGAAAAAGTATACAAAGTACAGAATGGTAAAAAGGTAATGCGGGAAAGAAATTTCTATCCCGGTTATATAATGATAGAAGTGGAACATGGAAAACTTTCCGATGAAATGGTACAGCATCTTAGCAACATTAGCAACGTAATGCATTTTTTAACGGATGGCAAAGGTTCAAAAGGGCAAATAATTTCTTTGCGCAGGGCAGAAGTAAACAAAATGCTTGGTAAGGCAGATGAAATGGCTGATGCAAGTGGTATTAAAATGAGTGAACCATTTATAATTGGCGAAACAATTAAAATCATTGACGGGCCTTTTAACGATTTTAACGGGGTTATTGAAGAAGTTAATGATGAAAAAAAGAAATTGAAAGTTCAAGTAAAAATATTTGGTAGAGCTACTCCAATGGAACTTAATTATATGCAAGTAGAAAAATTGGGATAATCATAAATTTATATTCAGTGTACAAATTACTACTATGAAAAAAATCTATTTATTGATTACAGTCTTTTCATTCCTATTGTCGGCTAAAGCTCAGCCACCGGATGGAAATGCTGAAAAAGGAATGACATTTGGTATAATTACTACAGAAAAAGATGCGGTTGATGCTAGAGATTTAAACTCTATAATCACTTCTAAAGAACCAAAAGAAATAAAAATAAAAGGTAAAGTTACTGAAGTTTGTAAGGCAGAAGGTTGTTGGTTGCGCATGGAAACTGCAAACGGATCAATGATGATAAGGATGAAGGACCATAAATTTTTTGTTCCTGTTTCAATGCAGGGCAAAACTATCGTTGCAAATGGTACCGCCACAATAAAAGAAACATCGGTAGATATGCTTCGCCATTATGCAGAAGATGCCGGAAAAACCAAAGAAGAAATAGCTGCTATAAAAGATCCGAAAAAAGAAATTGTTCTCCAGGCAACAGGTATCCTGGTATTGTAATAATAAAATTATTATTAATTAGCCTGACTGTTTAAATAGGGTACATTACCTTAAATAATCAGGCTTTATTTTTTGGCTTAATTTCTTAGAAAATAATATGAGAATTAGATTCTCGCAAACTTTGCAAAGGTGAATTTAGAACCTATAGATTTTTATTCCTCCTTTCTCTTTACCAGCAAATACCAATCGCTTTCCAGGGGTAAATAACCAATATCATAGCAAAAAAAATAGGTATCTCCTTTTTTATTAGTGTAGGTATGTGTACTATATTTAAATTGAAAACCTTTTTGCAGTAGTTTGTTTTTGTTTGTTTTAGCCATCCCTTCCCCTTCAGTAAAAAGGCTATCTAAAATCCTCCGGTTTTTACCTAAAGCATTATTTATATTCCTTACCAGATTGATAGTGTTTGATTTTAATTGGTTGTTATAATTATTTCTGCAGTAATCATCGCAAAACTTTTTATCAGTGCGGCCTTTAACCGGCTTATTACAGTTAAGGCAAAGCCTTGATATAATTTCCTCTGTCATGTTTGAAGAATATTAATTATTCAGAAAGATACTATAGTATTCAGAAATATGAATCAATGTTATATTTTATCCTTAATCACCTAAATTGCATAACGATTGTAGCCAAATAATTTAGTATGAATTCATTGATGGAAAGTTTGCGACGAACCAATATTGGTAAATCAATACTTTATTTCTTTGTGGGGATTTTTAGCATTTGGGGTCTCGCAATAATTAATAAACTAAAAATTTCCGGCACAGAGAATCTAAAAAAATTACCAAAAAAAAATGTGTTATTTGTAAGTAACCATCAAACCTATTTTGCTGATGTTATCACCTTTTTACACATCTTTTGTGCAGTAAAATGGGGCAAGCAAAACAGACTCGGCATTCCCTACTACCTTTTAAACCCATTTACCCGTGTATTCTTTGTTGCAGCGGAAGAAACAATGCGATCCAGCTTTATAAGCCGGTTGTTTAGAACGGCGGGATGCATTACTGTAAAGCGAACATGGGTACCCGGGGCCACAGAAGTTCGTAAAGGGTTGAATCCGGGTGATACCCGCAATATTGCAAAAACTTTAGATGATAATTGGGTAATAACATTTCCCCAAGGTACTACAACCCCTTTTGCCCAAGGAAGAAAAGGTGCCGCATTTTTAATAAAAAATAATAAGCCAATTGTAATTCCTGTTGTTATAAACGGATTTGGAAAAGCATTTGATAAAAAAGGATTGAAATTAAAAAAAAAGGGGACTTTATTAACGGTTAGATTTAAAGAGCCCTTACAAATCAATTATGATGATAGTCTTGATGCAATTCTCCAACAGGTAATGGATTCAATTGAGCAAAGCAAGAAATTCATGCCCGATGTACAACCTCATACCCCGGTTCAAAGTTCTTAATTAAACAATGCCTTCAACTCCAAAGCTTCATCAGGCTTCATTTTTCCTCCCAAAATTAACCTCAGTTGCCTACGCCTTAAGGCACTATCATATAATTTTTTTTCTTCTTCACTTTCGGCAATAACGAGTGGAACTGGTTTTGGTTTACTATCAGCATCTAATGCTACAAAAGTGTAATATGCTTCATTGCTTTTATACTTATGTTGCCTTGTAATATCTTCTCCCCATACATTTAAATGAACCTCCATGCTGGTATTAAATGCCCTTGTAACCTTAGCTTCTATATGTACAACGTTACCAAGTTTTATAGGGTTGGTAAATGAAATATTATCTACAGAAGCAGTAACAACAGAGGCATTGCAATGTTTAGAAGCTGAAAGTGCAGCTCCTATATCCATCCAATACATAAGCCTGCCACCCATTAAATTAAAAAAAACATTGGTATCATTTGGTAATACGAGTTCCGTCATAATTATCAAACTTTGAGCAGACTTTTTACCTTCCATATTTTTTTTGCAAAGATAGATAACGCAGATAAGTAATAAGTAATCAGTAACAAGTAATTTCGTTTTCCAAATTTCTACAATGATATCTTTTGATAATACACAATTTGCTTTTGCATATAAAACCACTAAAGAATTAAAGAGCGCAAAATTTCTTTTTTCTTCTATGGGTATTGGCTGGCTTGTTAAATTAGGAACAAGGATAACACCCTGGGCCATAAAAGCGCATCTGCCAATAAACACACTTATTCGTAATACTATTTTTAAACAATTTGTGGGGGGTGAAACCCTGCAGCAAACAGCTAAAATTGTAGATAAGTTGGCTCAATATAATGTACAGGTAATTTTGGATTATGGAGTAGAAGGAAAAGAAGGTGAAGGGAATTTTGATAATGCCGCAGATGAATTTATAAAGGTTATTCAATATGCCGCTACTCAGCCAAATATTCCCTTTATGAGTATTAAGCTTACAGGTTTTGCAAGATTTGGTTTGTTGGAAAAATTAAATACAGTTGCAGATAATGGCAGCGCTGTTGAGGGAATTATAAACACTGGTATTTTAAATGATAAAGAAAAAGAAGAATGGCAAAGGGTGGTTAACCGTTTAATAAAAATTTGCGAGGCGGGGCAAAGGAACAATGTAGGAGTTTTTGTAGATGCAGAAGAAACATGGATACAGCACCCGGTTGATGCCATTACAATGCAGATGATGGAAAGATATAATAAATCTAAAATGGTTGTTTACAATACTATCCAGCTTTACCGGCATGACAGCTTACAATTTTTAAAAGACAGCGTGGAAAAAGCCAGAAGAAAAAATTTTACATGGGGAGCAAAACTGGTTAGGGGAGCTTATATGGAAAAAGAAAGAAAAAGAGCTGAAACAATGAATTATCCTTCGCCGATTCAACCGGATAAAGAAAGTACTGACAAAAACTATAATGCGGCAATACAATTTTGTATTGGGCATCTTAACGAATTACATTTCACCGTTGGCTCGCATAATGAATACAGTAATTTGTATGCTACTCAACTTTTACAACAAAATCATTTTCCACTAAACCATCCTCATATACATTTTTCACAACTTTTTGGTATGAGTGATAACATTTCCTTTAATCTCGCAAAAGCCGGCTGTTCTGTAAGTAAATTGCTACCCTTCGGTCCATTAAAAGAAGTTATTCCCTATTTAATGAGAAGAGCCCAGGAAAACTCATCCGTAAGCGGGCAAACAGGTAGGGAATTGCAGCTAATTAAAAAAGAGTTATTGAAAAGAGAAAAGAAATAATCGTTATTTGATCTTTACTATTGAATTTTCAACCAACGCAAATACTGTATCTCCTTGCTTAGGTTTTATTTTGTAAATGCCTGTAAAGCGGCTAAATGCAGGAAGAATTGCATACTCTTGGGTAAAATAGAAGCAGGGAAAATATAAATCCTGCCTTCCAATCCCACTCATATGTATACCGGGATGAACATGCCCTGAAAATGTAAAATTTGCGTTTTTATCTTCTTCATTACAAGTTTCATTTATATCATGTGTAAAACAAAAATTGTTGACTGATAATTTTTGATGGGTTACATCTATATCCGCCTGTTGGTAAAATTTCTTGTTTAGAATATCATGGTTTCCCCTGATAAGCCGTATTTGCAGATTAGGCATATCATTTCTCCATTTCATAAACATTTCCATTTCTTTATTTAAATGACTGTGAAAAAGGTCTCCAACAATTAATAATTGCGTAGGCTTAAAAAATTGTATCAGGGAAAATAATCTTTGCAGGTCTTCTTTAAAAATATTTTGCGGAACGCCTATTCCGGATTTTCTAAAATGCCCTGTTTTTCCAAGGTGCAGGTCAGATAATATTAAAGCTTTTTGATCTTCCCAAAAAATGCAACGCTCTGGAGAGAGCCACAGCGTTTGTTTATTAATAATAAATTTATAAGAATTCATACCTGGTCTGACCGTCCCGGTCTGACTATAAAATTAAGAGATTAAAAATAATGTCAGACGTGGACCTTCAGACGTTATTTGTTGAGTTGCATTTGCATTTTCTTTACCCTGTCTTCTAACTTTTCAGAAGAAAGATCTTCACGCATACTATCAACTTTTATAGGGAAACAGAATGGCGTAAGCCTTTTAGGGAAAGTAATAATAATTTTACTTTTTTGGATACGCTCCAGCATGTTTCTTAATCTTTCTTCTTCCATTTGTTGTTCCATCACTTCATTATATGCCTGCTTTAATAAAAGGTTATTGGGATCATACTCTGCAAACACATTAAAAAGTAATGAAGCTGAAGCCTGTAAGTGCCTTGCCTTTTTTTGTTCACCAGGAAACCCCTGAAATATTAATCCTCCAATAGTTGCAATGTCGCGAAATTTTCTTCTGGCCATTTCTGTGCTGTTCATGCTTTTATGAATATCGTTGAAGAGGTTTTCGGATGAGAATAATTCGTAAACATTAGTGTCATCAAGCGGTATTGGCTGGTCACTCAGCAATTCAAAACCATAATCATTCATAGCAAATGAAAAAGTGATAGGTGTTATTTTACTTATGCGATATGCCAAAATAGCTGCCATGGCTTCATGCACCAATCTGCCTTCAAAAGGAAAAACAAAAAGATGATAGCCGTCTTTTGTTTCAATTTGCTCAATCAACAATTCATTTTCTCTTGGGATGTGTGATAAATACTCCTGCAACTCAAATAAGGGCTTTAATACTTCAAGTTCTATATCAACTTTTTGCCTGTTCTTATTATCTAAACTAACGGTTTCTGCGGCTTCTTCAAATTTCTTTCTTAGCATAAATCCAAGGTTGGCTGATAACGGCATTCTTCCGCCATTCCAACTAGGTACAATAGGCTTATTAGAATTGGATTTTTTTACCAAAACCGTCATGTCTTTTATCATGATAAACTCCAGGTTTCTTCCTGCCAAGGCAAAAACACTTCCTTCCTTTAATCTGGCTATAAAATATTCTTCAATCACTCCAATATAGCCACCACTCAAAAATTTTACTTTCATCAAGGAATCACTAACTATAGTACCAATGTGCATGCGATGCCTCATTGCAATACGGCGGTTATTTATTTTGTAAAGGCCATCAATAATTTCAATCTTTTTAAAATCATCATACTGCTGTAAGGCAACCCCTCCTTGCGTAATAAAATGTAAAATTTCTGCCCACTCGTTATCCGTAATTTCTCTAAAACAGTAAGTGGATCTTATTTCTTTATAAATTTTATCAGGGTAAAAACCATCTGAAATAGCTAGCGTAGATAAATATTGGATGAGTACATCAAAACACAAAAGCCTGGGTTGACGGCTTTCAATTAAGTTTTGCTTGGTTGCTTCTTTTAATGCCGCTGCTTCAACAAGTTCTAAAGAATGCGTGGGAAGGAAATAGATTTTGCTTGTTGCATCAGGTTGATGCCCACTTCTGCCGGCTCTTTGTAAAAATCTGGCTACACCTTTTGGAGAACCTACCTGTATTACAGTTTCCACCGGTCTAAAATCCACGCCTAGATCAAGGCTTGCTGTACAAACTACCGCTTTCATTTTTCCGGTATGCAAGTTTTCTTCCACCCACATTCTAAGCTCATATTCAATGCTTCCGTGATGCAAAGCAACAGCACCGGCCAGATCAGGGTTTGCTACTAAAAGTTCCTGGTACCATCTTTCACTCATTCCCCTGGTATTAATAAAAATCAGTGTGGTTTGGCTTTCATCAATTATCGGTAAAACTTTGTCTACTAACTTAATTCCCAAATGACCTGCCCATGGATATTTTTCAATCTCATCTGGAAATACAGATTCTATTTCGATATTTTTTTTGATGTTAGCAAAAATTATAATCCCCCCACCTTCTTCCGGAATTGATAAGGAGGAAAGTAGTACATCTTTTGCCTGATCTAAATTTCCGATCGTTGCAGATATACCCCAAAGATTTACTGTAGCGTTAAGAGATATTATCCTTGAAATTGCGAGTTCTACCTGAACACCTCTTTTACTGCCAAGCAGTTCATGCCATTCGTCAACTGCAATTATTTTAAGTGATTTAAAAACCTCAGCATAGTTTTTTTGTGCTAATAATAAATGTAGGCTTTCAGGTGTGATGATAAGGACTTCCGGCATTTGCCTTTTTTGTTTTTGGCGTTCGCTCATCTCTGTATCGCCATTTCTTATTCCAATCTTCCAGCTCATGCCTAGTTCTTCAATTACCTCTTCCATTGCCCTGCCGATATCTTTTGCCAAAGCCCGCAATGGTGTTATCCATAATAGCTGAAGACCATTTTTACTTCTTAATTTATAATCTTTCGGATTATTATTTATAAAGTAAATTAAAGAACCTAGAAATACAGAAAACGTTTTACCGCAACCTGTAGGAGCATTCACTAATCCTGAATTGCCGTTAATTATTTGCTGCCATGTTTCTTCCTGAAAAGTAAAAGGTTTATTTTCTTTAGATACAAGCCATTTCTGAATTATATCATACCCTTTAGAATCTTTTAAAATCATTCATCAAAATTAATTACAATTTACTTTTTAATTTAGATTCTATAAAGTAATTTTATATTTATAATTAATCAATATAATTATCGATGACTCGTAAAACCGTTACTTATACAAGCACACTTCCAAATATGGTTATGGAAGAAGTTGTGGAATATGCAAAGAAGAAAAAGATATCAAAAAACAAAGTAATTGAGATCGCCCTAAAAAAACTTTTAGATGAAGAGATACGAGATGATCTTAAAAGAACTTTTATTCTTGCTGCAAATGATAAAGAAATGATTGAAATGGCGGAGTGGGGTCTAGGCGATTATTTAGAGCAATTAAAAGAATTAGAAAAATAATGCAAAAAGAAATTTGGATGACCGATCTTAATCCCGTTGAAGGCAGTGAGCAAAGCGGAATAAGGCCAACAATTATTGTTAGTGGGGCTTCGATGAATGAGCATTATAGTGTTGTTATTATCTGTCCTCTTACAACTAAAATAAAGAATTATAAAGGCTGCCCTATTATACAACCGAATTCGCATAATAAATTGAAATCCGCAAGTCAGGTAATATCATTTCAAATAAGAACGATCGCTAAGTCAAGGTTGAAGAAAAGATTAGGTGTGGTTTCGGAAGACACACTTGAAAAAATAAAAGATGGAATTAATATTTTTCTTAATTACTAAATTTTAATTAACTCAATCGTTTTCAATATTCAGCTCCCCAACTATGATGCCCAATGATTTATGCCAGTAACAAAAAATATTTTTATTTGCCATACATAATCAGCATTGCCTTTAAATCTTCAATTGTGTTAATTTCATCAGCTTTTTTATCTTTTCTCCACCTGCTCATTCGTGGAAATCGCAATGCCACACCGCTTTTGTGACGATTGCTGGCAGCTATACCTTCAAACGCTATCTCAAAAACAAGTTCAGGCTTAACAGTTCTTACGGGCCCAAATTTTTCAATCGAATTTCTTTTTACAAAATTATCTACTTGTGCAAATTCTTTATCTGTTAACCCTGAATATGCTTTTGTAAACGACACCAGCTTATCACCATCCTTTACTGCAAAAGTGTAGTCAGTATATAAATTACTTCTTCTGCCGCTTCCTTTTTGCGCATATATCATTACACAATCAATGGTAAGTGCATCAATTTTCCACTTCCACCAATCACCCCTTTTTCTCCCCACCTTATAAGCAGAGTTTTTTCTTTTAAGCATTATTCCTTCACAATTCATCTCCCTTGATTTCTTTCTCAATTCTGTAAGGTCCTGCCAATTTACAAAATCAATTTTTGGTGAAATTTGTATTGAATTATTGTTGATCGGTTTTAATACCTCTTCTAATTGGTTTCTTCTTTCTTCCAACGTTCTTCCTCTCCAATCTTCATTGTTATATTCTATCAGATCATAAACAAAAAAACATACAGGTGCCTCCTGCAATTGCTTTTTAGAAATATTTTTTCTTCCAATTCTTGTTTGTAATGCTGCAAAAGTCATGGGTTTACCATCTGCAGCAGAAATTATCTCTCCATCTATAGCAATGCCCTCCGGCAATAAATCTTTAAGTATATGATATTCAGGAAATTTATCTGTCATCAATTCTTCACCCCGGCTCCAGACAAACAATTCGTTATTTCTCTTTATTATCTGCCCACGTATACCGTCCCATTTCCATTCTGCCTGCCAATCGGATGGTTCCCCCAAAGTTGATGGATCATCTTCCAAAGCATAAGCAAGATAAAATGGGTATGGTTTGGAATGGTCAACTTCGGTAACTTCTGTACTTAATAAATTTGAAAATGTTGTAGTTACCGGGTCCCAGTTACCGCAAATGCGATGTGCAATTATAGAAGATGAGTGTTCAACAACTTTGGCCAGGGCATTTACAATTACCTTTTGAGAAACACCAATTCTAAAACTACCTGTGATAAGTTTATTAAAAACAAATCTTTCAGCATGGTTCATTTCTTCCCAACTTTCTAAAATAAATTTTTTTCTAATGGCTTCATCCTGTTTTTCTATCTCAATAAACTTTTCTAAAAAAAAGGAGAGGCTTTTGCCATTTCCCATTTTGTTCAATGGCTCCGGTAATAAAAGTGCAATGGTTTCTCCAAGGTCGCCAACTGTACTGTAGCTTTCTAAAAAAAGCCACGAAGGAAGATTTGCCAGGGTTGTACACCATTCTGCCAATAACCTGGAGTTTACAATTCGTCTTGGTCGCCTCCCTGAAAAAATCGCTATCACCCATATTTTGTCTTTATCATCTGCAAGTGTAAAATATTCTGCAAGGGCATCAAGCTTATCATTTGTTTTTGTTGAAGAACTAATTTGTATAACTAATGCAGCAAACATGGCAAGCCCACCTACTTGTTCAACAATACTTTCTTCATTATTTATTTGGTTGCCGTCATTCATATTTCTTCCTTAGTTTCTACAACTTGCTGGATTGGGGCTTCTTCATCTTCACTACCATATTCAGTTTTTACTTCTGCTGCTATAGCTATACCTTCTTCATTTAAATATCGGCTAAATGCAGCCTGAAACCCATGTGTTACAAATACTCTTTCCGCCTGTGTGGCTTTAATACTTTCTAATAATCCTGCCCAATCTGCGTGGTCGCTTAAGGCAAAACCAGCGTCTACATTTCGTCTTCTTGCGTTACCTCTTACCTGCATCCATCCACTGCAAACACCAACAGAATAAGGCGCAAATTTTTTCATCCATGCCGTTCCATCTGCACTGGGTGGCGCTATTACTACCGCACCTTTTAATAATTCTTTGGGGGTTTCAGGGGTAACTTTTATTACTTCAGGTATCTTCCACCCGGCATTTATTAACGCCTGCTGCGTATTAAAAATAGCTCCGTGTGCGAAGATTTTTTGCGTAGTTTCTTTGATATGTTGAAGTACCCGTTGCGCTTTGCCCAGGCTGTAAGCCAGAATCACACTTGTTTTACCGTTCTCTTTATTTTTATTAATCCAGGTTATTATACTCTCAAAAATTTCCTGTTGCGGCTTCCATTTATAAATAGGCAATCCAAAAGTTGATTCTGTAATGAAAGTATTACATTTTATCGGCTCAAATTTACCACTGAGTCCATCATCTTCGGTTTTATAATCGCCGCTTACTACCCAAACTTCACCATTGTATTCAACTCTTATCTGAGATGAACCAATTATATGACCTGCAGGGTGCAATGAGATTTTCACTCCGTTGATAATGGTTGTTTCTCCCCATTCCATACTTTCATAATTATTATTACCCAGTCGTAATTGTAAAATGGGTTTTGAATGATGATGGCATAGATAATTTTTGTGACCAAGGTAAGCATGGTCACTGTGGGCATGAGTAATGATTGCATTGTCTACCGGTTTCCAAGGGTCAATGTAAAAATTTCCTTGCGTGCAATAAAGACCTTTATCTGTGAAACTTATGAGATTCATTTAGTGTTGCAATAATAAATACAAAGGTAACACGGAGATACTAGGATGATGCTACAAAAAATGTTCTAAATTAAAAATCACCACTCACG
>MWVX01000439.1_pt1 | contig 12987 bp, 16 predicted proteins | sample 1047311 | NCBI WGS metagenome assembly MWVX01 (sample SAMN06349984, study PRJNA376086) | soil metagenome | isolation source: MtG-4 sample Antarctic (ecotone) soil | place: Antarctica | collected 2015-01-13 | reverse complement strand
CCATTAAGCCGTATATGTTGGCTGAGGGCTTTGTTATGCAATGTTGTTTTCGGTAGCCCACTTTCTGATAACTTCAATTCGATTTAAGGTGTTATTTTTGAAATCGGTATTATCTCTTTCCTTCATTGCAGCAATCATGTCATTCATAGATTTTAATTGATCATCTTCCCATTTTTTAAAGCCTCCAACATAACGTTTTATAAAACGTTTTTCAAATTCGATGACCTGCTCTTCTATTTCATTATCTGTTTTATCGGGAATAGCGTTAAGCTGTGATAACAAATCTTTTGTCTGAGTGTCTTTATTTGCTATATTTTGAATTTCCTCTAATTTGTTTTTTTCGAGAAGTGATGCAATAAAACTTGCATTAAAGCTAACTTGAGCAACATTTGGCATATTTATACCGAATTTTCTATAGTAATCGAACTTGAATAGACCTAATGGATATTTTAAGAGATGCAATGTGACCACAATTACTGCAATCTTTTCATAAGTGTTTAACCACTCTAATAAAGCAGAAGCAATAAAAACTTGCGAATTTCCTTTTTGCCCATCAAGTGAATTAGAGTACTTGTGTCCCTTTGTGTGTACGTAATTGTGCAAATAACCTAGAGAAAGATAGTCACTCTTTAAATCGAACTTGTTGTTATATTCTTCTATGTTTGAATTGGATAATAAAATTTTCCAATTCTTATCAGCTCGTGGGGTGTTTGAGTCCGTGCCATCCAAAGAATAGAACCATTCTCTCACTGTTTCATGTCCATCATCATTTATATTATTATAAACTGAAAGCAACCCAAGTTCTAAGCCGCTCCTTAAAGTTGAAAATGCTTGCTTATATAGTCCAAAAAAACAAAGCGTAGCTGATATTTGTATATCGTCCCAAGATTCAGAGAGAGGAAATGAGTGTCCAGACCAAAAATTTTCGATTGTCTGAGGAACTGAATGGCGAATTGAATTATAGATGATCCCTAATGTTTGTATTTTGTCTTTTACGTTTTGATTTTCTTCTAAATATTTCAATGAGTCCCGGTAAGTGTCAATACTCTTTGCGTTGTCATATATGTAAGGAAAAAAGTTCATGTAAATGAAGTGTCATTAAGCTTCCGCCAACGTCGAGCCTGGCCTTCAGTTTGGGATTTTTTTACGGCGTTGTTGGTGTTAATTGTCACCAACAACCAAATTTAGTTAATCTGCATATGAGTTAGAAATTCCATTCATCTTTTCCTGTGTCATAAACTGGCTGAAGAATATTTAAATTCTTCAATAGTGCCAGTTGTTCATTACCTGCACACAACAAAGGCTGGGCGGCAGGCAACACCAACAAAGGTGGAATAGTGGCGTGCGCTATTTGGTGCGGGTTGCAGCTGTAGGCATTAAGAACCAAATTGCATACAGTCAAGCTATAAGCAGAGTAGTTCAGTAATGTGTCTGCCTTTTTTGGGGTGATTGTTTTACCTAACACAAAAATAATCTGCCCAACTTCCGTATTAAAATTTTGAGAATAGTTATGCATTAGTCACCCATGTTGGCTGCAGTGTTCATCTTCTATTCCACGGTGGTTTGTATTTGTTTATTAATTCTCGCTCAAAGGTTTCAGGGCAATCTTGAAACAAATTTTCATCGTGAACTACATACCAACATATTTCAAGTGCTTCAATTTGCTCTCTTAACATCTCTCTAATCCAAAAATTTTTCCGTGGTTCTCCATCCCTCTTACCTTTGACAATACGTCCTTTTATACCATCTTTCCTTGCAACTAGTTCTCCAGTTACTTTGTCAAGTCTACCTGATATTCCAATATAGACTAATTCAGAAAGGTTGTTTTTTAAGGCATAAACTAAGTATATCCCACCATATTGTTCAGGAGCGTCACATACTTGTGAAAGACGATCCCTTGTCGTAAACCGAAATCGTCCGCAATTGGAATATTTACTTAATTCAGTCATAGTTGTTTCAACTGCTTTGCAGCCAGCGAACAGGGCTTGCTGCTGTGGCGGTATTTAGTGAACGTCTTACCTTCTAACTGCTGCTAAATAAAGTTAATGATGTTGATGATAAGAATTACAGCGGAATGATGTTTGTCACGCTGCAATAAATGCTGATGCCTGCACATACCAGATGATTGGATGTTAGTGCCCCGCATGCATAAAGCCGCCTGTGGTAGGGCAGGACATATTATTGATTGCGGTGATAATCAAACAATGAACGAAGATTGCGTCTCATGAAGTCATAAGTTCTAATTTCTAGCTTCCCTTTAGTAAGTCTGTTCCATGCAGCTTTCAACTTTTGTTTTTTATTGTCCTCTAATATTTCACTTTCTCTGCCTCCGATCAAAAGTCCATTTGGCTCGCGAAACCTTCTAATTTAAATGAGTCTCTTAACGCACCTTGCTGCTCAGAACAATAGTCAATATATTCGAGTAATTGGCATATTCCTTTATTAATCTCAGAACTAAAATATGTGTCCAACTTTGTTTGAGAAAAAAGAGTTTGGTCTGAACCCTTTAGTTCCACAACCCACCAATTCCATCCATCGGAATTTTTTCCGCCAATAATGAAATCTGGGATTAATCCCCTTACATTATCAACTATTATTTTAGGACGAATCGCTTGCTTAGGAATTACGATAGCAGCATGCTGTCCAGTTCTAAAATCTTGTAGTGCTGCCGTAAAAACTTCTGGATTAGAAACAAGAAAGTCATCGATTTTTGTTTCACCAGCTTTATTATCTAGGAGTTTCTCAAATTCGTCCACTTGCTCTTTTGTAATGAAATTTTCATGTGTGTAGCAAAAGGATTTTCCCCTCTTAATTCATCCTTTGTTTTTGCAGGTATTGGCTTTGTTGGTAGGATCATATTTAATAGTATTGATGCTAACGCGTGTCTGTCTTACGAATATAGCTCTCCTCAAATCATAAAAATTTTTATTCCAGTTTTTTCAATTATTCGCATTTGTTTATGCAAAGGAACTCAATTCAGTCGCGGCAATACAGCTGTACACCTTTACGCGGTTTTGTTGCGCAAGAAACCCCAGGCTGTCAATGATAATATCTTTGTAATTGTTTCGTTCGAGCAAGGGCTTCCATTCAAGTATGGTGGCAGTAAAGAATTATGTGTAATACTCGGTAAGCAATGGCATGAACCAATTAAATTAATACTTTCACTGCTCTTATCTTTCAATTATTGGTCAACAACCACAACAACGGCCGGGCGGCGGGCAACACCAACAAAGGCGGAAAAGGTTTTTTGAGAGTAGTTGAGCATCAGTCACCTCATGTTGTGTGCTGTTCTGTTATACCTGCTTAAGCATATTTATATGCACTTCAATTTTTTCATGCTTCCCTTCACTTTCGTAATCAAAGTACTCAACAGTTGCGATGTTACCCTCAACTTTTGTCAAGTTCATTGGTAAATCATTGGTTAAAGTATTCGATACGTCTATTACCTTGTCACCGGGTTTCATATTTATCGTTTGAGTTTTTGTTGAATACGTTCATCACTAATAAGAAGTGAACCAAACTTGGTTTTGCGGTCTAATGATTCACATATTCCTTTGCATACATAAACAAAGAAGTTATCACCGATTTTATATTCAGTCATATAAATACTATAGTCCGAATAGAAGAAGGAAAGTTTTTTACCTTTCAGCTTAATTTGGGACACAAGATTTTCGTAGTCACGGTTAAAGCTAGCGGAATAGCAAAGTTGCACTAACTTATAAGTATAGTATGGGTTGTTATCCTTGAAGTCTATACTTAAGGACTCGTCCCCTTGCGTAATCTGAAATTCTTTCCCATTTGGGTAAGAATGAAGTTCAAAGCCTCTATTTAGTAGTCCTTCTGCAACTTCGTCAGTAGTTTTATTGGCGAACGAGTTTAAGTCTTTAAGGGTAATTTTCTGTCCGAAAGCTATCAATTCACAAAATGCAAAAAGGTAAATAGTAAAAAGCAGTTTATGCATACAGGGTTTTAAGTAATAGCACACAACTTGTGTATTGTCGAATATACGAATATAGCTTTCCTCAAATCATAAAAATTGACAAAGGTGTACACCTTTACCCTGTTTTGTTGCACAAGAAACCTGAGGCTGTCAATGATATTATCTTTGTGATTGTCTTGTTTCAGCAAGGGCTTCCATTCAAGTATGGTGGCAGTAAAGAATTGTGGGTAATACACGGTAAGCAATGGCATGAGCCAAATGAAATTAATAGTTCCAGTTGCTCATTACCTTTGAGTTGGTGGTCAAAAGACACAACAACTGCTGGTGGTCAATATTAACAAGGTGGAAAATACCTTACTGTTTTTATATATCAATTGACCACACTTTTATTGAAACCACACACTACACAGACCGACTAATGAAGCTTGACTCAACCAAACCTTTACGCAGCAAAAATCTTTTAGTCGAAGTGGCATTATTGCGCAAACCTTCGTTTAATCCTCATATATTGGCTGCATATTTAGAGCCTTTTTACATGTTGAATTGTGAATTGTGAGTACTCTTGGTAATAGATATAATCTCTGATTTCAGTTATTAAGTTCGAGATGTCTTCGTCGCCATAGTCAGGCATCGCCCTAGAAGAATCTATATCAACGTCAGTAGACAAGTAGAAGACCTTTTTGTTCGGGACAGTTGTTAGGATACCATTCTCTAAAACTTCACCATAATATTCTACATCATACTTTATTTGTAGATTCCTAAGTTCACCAGAAAGTGGTTGAATCGTGTTATTAAGTTCCCGAAGTTTTTCTTCTAATTGGAGTATTTCCTCTTCATTTGAGCTTGGGCGATTTTGACTTTTTAAAAAATTATATCTTAGGGATGTGACAATTTTCTCATGATGATGAGGTGACAATAATTCAATAAGCTCTTTTATTCGGTCTCTACGATGTTCATTTGTCATTTTAAATTAAATTTTCAATTACAAAAATTGTTCAATACCGATTTCGTAAGCAGTTGCTTTTTGACCAAAAGAGGTTTGAATGAGAGATGATGATAATGTTACTTGAATGTTGCCCTTTTTATATAACAAATATGTACCGCCTAATTCTTTATTGTCTTCTTTATTTATGAATTTATAACCTAATTCTTTCAAGGCGTTTTTGAAATTCAAATATTCAGTTGTGCTATAAGTAGTAAAATTTACCACATTTTTTCTCTTTGGGTTTAGAATATACTTATCAATGGAAATAGGCTTATCTCTCTCAATTTTGGGTAACCTGTAACTGTGTATTTGATATGTATCATGAACAGACGTTTCAGAAAATTTATACCCTTTCTTGGTTACATAGGTGTCAAAATCATCAATATTCATTTGAGCCAACTTAATCAATTGATTTACGGTGAAGCTTTGTGCATCAACCAAAAAATTTGTAATTAGAAATAACAGAATAAAATACAGTCTCTTCATTGAGTTTATGTTTTCGGTTTACAAGAGTGTTAATCCAATTAAGCCGCCTTCATCATCTTTCAATTATTTTAAGTCTGTACTTAACCACTCATATTCACAGCTTAGATAATAACTTTAAATCCATTTTGGAATAAACAGCCGCCTTTCACCATTGGCGTAATTCTGATTGAAATGAGCTTACGAAATCACTGGGTTGAGTAAATATCATTGTTATTCCATCGTTCTCGTTTTTTATCATGTAATAATGACTTCGACAGAAGTGTTTGCAATGTATGCAGAACTATCTGTTGCAAGTGAATAGTTATACCTTTTACGCCCTTGTTGGTGTTGTGCCTTGCTTTGTGCGGTGGCCTTACCAACAGATAAATTTAGTTCACTCCCGGTAATGAGAAAGAAAATCCCAGTTATCTATGCCAGTTTCATAAATGTAGGCTGACGGGCAAAGGCAATGAGAGCTTTGTGTAATAATCATCGCTTACAAACCTCCTCGCTTGCTTTTGTCCTTCGTCAATGAGGAAATATAAATCAACAATTGAAGGTCTTAAATTTCTATCTAAACTGTATTCTTGTAAAAATCTTACAGCCTTCCTAAAATTTTTATCTCCTTTATCGTTATCCACAATTCCGATTTTTTTAGCCACTTTCATCACTACTAAATCTGGTTTTGCACAGTCGTAACCTGTATCTAATAAGTAATGCAATAAAGTTGTAGTCTCCCTTAAATAAGAAACCTTATGAGATTTAAGGGTGTTTTGAAGCTTGTCAAAACCTTTCCAAAATTCATCAATATCTAGTTTTGAGTTTAGCCTTGTTGGAATTTCCGATTCAGTTAATAGTTTAGATAGAGAGCCGATTTTTCTAATCCTTCTTGCAAACATTACTACTTGGAAGAGTTTTGTTTGATATCTAATGGGGGTAATTCTGTCCCAATACTTATCAACCAACTCGCACGGGTTTAAACCTGCAACTTTAGAAACATTGAAATTTTCAAAAATTTCATCAAACACTTTTGCTTCTATAAGGGGTTTTACTCTATCAGAAGGTGCTTGTCCGCTAAAGGCAATAAGTGTTGTAAAAATTTCCAATAGCTTTTCATCTGTTAATGTTTCTGGTGCAATACGACTATTCCGTTCTGCTACTTCCACAGAAAAGGCAGGTTCCTTTACATGTCCATTGATGTTCTAAATTATCTTATCAATTTCCTCGTAAATATTTTCTGTATTTATCATGTTGAAGATTTTTAGAAGGAATAAGCACCTTGCAGCCAACGAATAAATTTATGGCACTACAACCAGTATTTTTCAGAAAAGTCGCATCGATTTCAAATATTTACTCTTCGCCAAATCAATAGTTGTAGCGCCAATACAGATTTAGCTATTAGTCTTCGCCACCTTAATTAGGTAATTTTTTAAATTACCAATCTATTTTCCCTTTCTCCAAAGATCTCTAACGGACTTATAATATTTACCTATTTCGTTTTTGCCTACATGCCGGTATCGCTCTGTGGTTCTTATATCATAGTGGCTAAGCAGGTCTTTTATGTACCGTATATAAGTGCTCTTCAAACAAGTGCGTTGCAAAGCCATACCATAAACAAAGAAAAAAAATCATGCAGAATAAGTATTCCAAAATCTGCACTTTAAAAAGGACAGCTATACTAAAGAAACGTGCACAATGCCCAATAGAAAAAAGAACGCTGAAGTGTGCGACGCCAATGCCGTACAATAGTAGCAATGCAGCTGGCCACCAAAAAATGACAATTGAATAAAAAATTACCTACTGGAAAAGAATGCGATTGCTACACATTAAACCTGAAATGCATTACATCGCCGTCTTTAACAATGTACTCTTTGCCTTCAATGCGTAGTTTGCCGGCATCGCGGCAGGCAGCTTCGGAACCGTAGCTAATAAAATCATTGTAGCCTATTACTTCGGCCTTGATGAATCCTTTCTCAAAGTCAGTATGTATAACCGACGCAGCCTGTGGCGCCTTCCACCCCTGGTGTATGGTCCAGGCACGTACCTCCTGCACACCGGCGGTAAAGTAGGTATTGAGCTGCAATAAACGGTAAGCCGATTGTATCAAACGGTTGAGCGCCGGTTCGGTCATGCCATATTCTTCCATAAATAATTGCCGGTCGTCGGGGTTGTCCATTTCGGCAATCTGCGCTTCAATGGAGTTGCTCATGATTATAACTTCAGAACCTTCTGCTTTTACGCCGTCCTTTAATATGTCAGAATATTTATTGCCTGTATGCATGGATGGTTCATCTACATTGGCTACATACAAAACCGGTTTTTCTGTCAGCAAAAAAAGATCAGCTATAGCTGGCCTTTCTATTATGCTGAATTCCAGGTCGCGAATGTTTTTGCCTTCTTCCAAATGTTTTTTGCAACGTTGCAACACTTCTAATTCTACTTTGGCCTTCGGATCTGTTTTAGCCATTTTTTCGGTGCGGCTCAGTTTCTTATCAACGCTTTCCAAATCCTTCAGCTGTAATTCTGTTTCTATTATTTCTTTGTCACTCATGGGATCAATAGCCCCTTCGTCACGTAAAATATTCTCATCTTCAAAACAACGGATCACCTGGATGATGGCATCGACTTCGCGGATGTTGGCTAAGAATTTATTTCCCAAGCCTTCGCCTTTGCTGGCGCCTCTTACCAGGCCAGCTATATCAACAATTTCAATTTGTGTAGGCACAATGCGGTTGGGTTTTACCAGTTCAGCCAGTTTATATAAACGTTCATCCGGTACATCTACCAGACCAATATTGGGTTCAATGGTACAAAACCTGTAATTGCTTGCCTGTGCTTTTGCGCTGCTGCTAACGGCGTTGAAAAGTGTTGACTTGCCTACGTTGGGTAAGCCTACTATACCTGCCTGTAATGCCATAATGATGCCCCCATCCCCGCCTGAGGCTGGGAATTAATCAATGAAATAATTTTTGTTGCTATCAGTTTTAAAAAGCTATTCGCCTCACCCCAACCCTCGGCCTCATCCGCCCGCCAAACCGGCGAGCACCTTCTCCAGTAAGAGAAGGGAAATGGAAATAAGACTAATAGCGGAGAGAGAGTGAAGAAAGTTGGCAAAGTAAATCAAAAAGAAACTGTAAATCAAAAAGGCAATTGCTGCACACCAAAGTGGTGTTTTGCTTCATGGTCAAGCAACCATTTTTTTCTCCACACGCCACCGGCGTAACCAATGAGTCTATAATCACTACCAATTACCCGGTGGCAAGGGCAAACAACAGCCAAATTATTTTTACCATTGGCAGTGCCTGCGGCTCTTATAACTTTCACGTCACCCAATTTTTTTGCCAGGTCCATATAGCTGATTGTTTTACCATACGGAATAACGGCCAGTTGATGCAGACTTAGTTGAAAATCCGTGCCGGCCTGTTTGATAGGAAGATCAAATGTTTTTCTTGTGCCGGAAAAATATTCGTCGAATTGCTTTATGCCTAGTTGCTGTAAAAAATTTAATTCACTACCAGGTGTTGGTTCACAATTTTCTTCGCTAAAATTAACGGCGTTGATATAATCATCGTCCGTTTTAATGATCAAAACACCAAGAGGAGATTGATAATATGCTGCAGGCATTAACCAATTTTTAAACCGTTCGATACAGTACGTTCCGGCTTTAATAAAATTACATCCCTGTTTTCATCATAAATGCCTAACACCAAACATTCACTAAAAAAACCGGCTATTTGCTTTGGTGGGAAATTTATAATGGCAATAACTTGCCGGCCTATTAATGCATTACAATTATAATGACGGGTAATTTGAGCGGAGGATTTTTTCCTGCCAATTAAAGTTCCAAAATCAATGAGTAATTTATAAGCAGGCTTTCGGAGACCTTCGAAATTTTCTGCCTCGATAATGGTACCGGTACGCAAATCAATCTTTTCAAAATCATCCCAACTAATTGTATTCAACATGTTGATTTAGTCAAGCGAAGCAGCTAATTGAACTAATTCTAATTTTTTATAGAGGGTTTTTTCTTCATCAAAACATTTACTCATTTCTTCTAGCAAGTTTTGTATGACCCTTTTGTTAGTAAAGGGTTTATAATAGGCATGTACAGGCGGTACAGAAATTCTTTTGAAATAACTTTCCATGTCTTTATGTGTAAAAACCTGCCCGGTGGTGGGATCAATAAAAAACTCAATTTTATCAAGTTGCTTTTCCAGTGGCTCATTACTATAGCCATACCTGAAATAGGCCAGTACAAATTGCTTTGGCACACCAACCGCTTTTATCGGGATATCTAATAAATCGCAAAGTATCAAATACAAAATGCCATTGCTGATCTGGTTGCCTCTTTTGGTTTCAATTGTTTTATGCACTAAAAACTCATTCACTTCTTTGTAGGAAGTTTCGCTACCCTTTAATCCATAATAGCCAAAGAGTATACCGGTAACTATCCGCACCTGCTCAAGCGGTGTGAGGTAATTATTTAATTCAAGCCAAATGTTGCGGCGCAGTTTTTCAATTTCAACTAAAACAGATGCTGTAGAAAGTTCAGGGTAATGAAATTTGGAAGAGAGCAATGCGCCAACCATTAAATCATGATGTCCTGCTATACTCCATTGCCTGAAATCTTCTGAAAGATCAGAAACATGCAGGCGATGTATCAGCAGCTCAATTCTTTCCTGTGTGTAATCATCCGGAGTGGTTTCCCAAAGGTTTTCCAGGTTTGGTATAATGTTCCGGCCATACTCAACAATCTTTGACGAAACGGCGCCAAACACTTCTTCATCAGGATCGTCAATTAAATTTAACAGGGCAGATATTTCTTTGTTTTGTTCCATAAATTACGTGACGGGTATCGAGGTTGCAAGGTATATAAACTAGTGTTATGTAACTATACTTTATCGCATATTTACTACACGAATTTCGTCATGAAGAAGCTGAGGAAATAATTAACTCAAAGAAATAAATACACGTTTATAAAATTTTTATTTCTTCTTCGCAGCTTTTTTTGCAGGAGCTTTTTTTGCTTTGGCGGCTCCTTTTTTTGTAGCTGATTTTTTTGAAAAAGCGCCTGGCACCTGGCTTTCAATCATTTTTTTTACATCTTCCAGCGGGAGGGTTTTTACTTCTTCGGGAGTAAATTTTTCTCCATTGGTGGTTCTGCCAAGCTTCAGCATTTTTTTGCCAAAGCGAACAAATGGTCCCCACCGTCCATTTTCAATAGCAATTTTTTCAGCAGGCCATTGTTGAATATAGCGGCTTGCTTCTTTTGTAACTTTTTTTTCAATGAGTTCATTTATTTCTTTCTGCGAAAGATGATCATGATTATACGCCCTTGGCACATTAATAAATAATTCATTCCATTTTATAAATGGACCAAACCTTCCCTTTCCTTTTGCCACCGGCAAATTTTCGTAATAGGCAATGGGTGCATCAGCTTTTTCTTTCTCACCAATTAATTCAATGGCCTGCTCCAGGTCAACGTCCAATGGCTCTCTTCCCTTTGGCAGCGAAATAAATTGCTCACCAAATTTTATGTATGGCCCAAATCTTCCTGCGTTTACCGATACTTCAAGGCCCTGGTGTTCGCCAAGTGTTAGCGGCAATCTGAAAAGTTGCATCGCTTCTTCGAGTGTGATTGTTTCGATGCTTTGCGATTGTTTTAATTTGGCGAAGCGGGGTTTTTCTTCATCTTCTGTTACACCAATTTGTACCATAGGTCCATAACGGCCCATACGTGCAATTACCGGCTTGCCCGTTTGCGAGTCTATGCCTAAATCTCTTTCACCGGAGCTTCTGTCTGCGGTTTCAATGGTTCGGTTTACGTCTATTTTGAAGGGTTTATAAAATTCATCAATCATTTTATTCCATTGCATCTTGCCTTCTGCCACCTCATCAAAGCCTTCTTCCACGTGCGCCGTAAATCCGTAATCCATAACATCTTCAAAATGCAATTTCAAAAAATCGGTTACAACTAAACCTAGGTCTGTCGGAAATAATTTTGATTTTTCTGCACCTGTTATTTCGGTTTGTTTTTGTTTGGCAATGTTATTATCCTTTAATGTAAAAACCTGGTATTCTCTTATAGTGCCTTCTTTATCCCGCTTTTCTACATAACCTCTTTTCAATATGGTAGATATTGTTGGTGCATAAGTAGATGGCCTTCCTATTCCCAATTCTTCTAATTTTTTTACCAGGGAGGCTTCTGTATAACGTGGCAGGGGGCGGCTAAAACGCTCTATGGCTTTCATTTCTTTTAAAGGAAGTTGCTGACCGGTTTGTAGCGGAGGCAACATTCCTTCTGCGTGTTCTTCTTTGTCACTGTCTTCTTCATCAACATCCTCGCGGTAAACTTTTATAAATCCTTCAAATTTTAATACCTCACCCGTTGCCGTCAATTCTGCATTGTTAGTTGAAATATTAATTTTTGCAATGGTTTTTTCCAGTTCGGCATCGGCCATCTGGCTGGCCATGCTACGTTTCCATATCAGTTCATACAAACGCTTGGTATCTGAATCGCTTACGGTAGTATGGGCCATAGATGTCGGGCGTATGGCCTCATGTGCTTCCTGCGCAGATTCATTTTTGTTTTTGTATTTACGGGGTTGAAAATATTTTTCACCAAAGGAAGAAGTCACTGTTTTTTTAATATCATTAATAGCGGTTTCACTAAGGCTTACGCTATCGGTACGCATATATGTAATATGTCCATTCTCGTAAAGTCTTTGTGCCAGCAGCATGGTTCGGCTTACGCCATAGCCTAATTTACGGCTGGCTTCCTGTTGTAAAGTAGAAGTAGTAAAAGGTGCTGCCGGTGACCGTCTTGTAGGTTTTACCTGGATGTCTTTAACTGCATAACTGGCGTTAATACATTCTTTCAAAAATGCTTCTGCAGATTCTGGTTTTGGAAATTTTGAACCCTCTGCTTTAAAAGAGATAGCTTTTCCGTTAACATCATTCGCAGTAAAATTTGCTTCTATTTTAAAACTGCTTTGCGAAGCGAATGCATTGATCTCTCTTTCTCTTTCAGCTATTAAGCGTACTGCCACACTTTGTACCCGACCTGCACTAAGATTATTTTTCATGCTGATCTTGCGCCACAAAACAGGGCTCAATTCAAAACCCACAATCCTGTCTAATATTCTGCGGGCTTGTTGTGCATTTACCAGGTCCATATTAACAGTACGTGGTTTTTGCACGGCTTGCTGAATAGCCGGCTTTGTGATCTCGTGAAAAACAATTCGTTTGGTTGTGGCAGGGTTTAACCCAAGTACTTCGCATAGATGCCAGCTAATGGCCTCACCTTCACGGTCCTCATCCGTTGCCAGCCAAACTTCTTTGCTTTTTTTTGATAGCTGCTTTAGCTCGGTAATTACTTTTTGCTTGTCAGGAGATATAATATAGGTAGGTTTGTAGCCATTGTTAATGTCAATGCCCATATCATCTTTTTTTAGGTCACGGATATGGCCATAACAGCTTTTTACTTCAAAATCACTCCCTAAAATTTTTTCAATTGTTTTGGCTTTCGCGGGTGACTCAACGATCAACAAATTCTTCGCCATGGTGGTTATTTCATTTCAATTTTACACAAAAGGAA